>JGI25326J35508_1000252_pt1 | contig 40416 bp, 38 predicted proteins | sample HigsolmetaAR201D_FD_35508 | JGI IMG/M metagenome (IMG submission 35508)
GCNTCCAGGCCGGCCGCGGCGGGGCCGCCAGGGCCGCGAACCAGGTCGGGACCGGCTGGGGCTCGGTCGGCAGGTCCTCGGGCGCCACCCACTCGTACCGCCGGCCGCAGGCATGGAGCGATGGCGGGGCTACCACATACCCCCCACTGGCCTTGAGATCGAGGCCCGGGAGCATCCCCGCCCGGGCCGGCAGGTCACCAGCCAGGTAGAGATGGAGCCCGCCCGACCCGGTCCGCGCCGTGAGCGTCCGGACCCAGTCGTGTGCCTCCTCGAGTTCGGCGAGCGACGCATCCCCGCCGTGTCGCGGGTCCACATCGAGCACGACCAGACCGCCCCCGGTGGCGATGCCGACATTGGCGGCCGGCCACCGGGCCCACCATCGGCGGATCGTCGCCTCGTCCGTCGTCGCGTCGTGCACGCCGCGCATCGTGCGGGGGTGCTTGCCCGGCGAGGTGCACCCGTCGCTCAGGCAGGAACACCTGCCACCGCGCTGCGGCGTGTGGAGCGGCAGGACGCGCCAGCCCCGAGCGGCGTAGTCGAGCGCGGCGGCGACCAGCGTCTCGTTCATTGGGTTGGCATTGGGGGCCGCGGGCAACGGTCGTCGCCGCCGGCCGTCTGCACGACGAGGTCACGTACCCGCGGCACGACGAGACGCCAAACCAGCTCGCACACCGTCACGCCGCTGGCCTCAGCTGCCGCTTCGATCAGCGCACGCTCCGCGTGCGTAACACGGGTAGACACTACGTAGGGGCGTTTTCTCGTTGCCATTGGCGCGTTTACCTTGGGGTTTCTCTTGGGCCGCTTGACGGCACGGTCTACGGCATATAGTATGTCGGTAAGATTCTGCCGGGACAAACTCCTTACCGTTCGAGGGGATCATGTCCAAACGATCCACGGGACGGCTCTCCGTGGAACGGATCTACCAGGAGGCCCGAGAACTCAACCCAAAAGTGCCAGATTGGGCCCTTCGGCGTGCCGCGCCGAAGGTCGCGTCGGAGGCATTCGGGACCGAGTCCCTCTTGGAACTCGCCGCCCGTTGCGTTCGGCGTGCGCAAGACTATGTGGAGGTTCGGGAGGGCTCGGAGGTTCGGGAGGGCTCGCAGGAAAGCGCCCGCCCGATTCTGCGAATCACGCCCTATTCACGGGTTACGGCTCAGGAGATCGTCCGGATGATCACCCCGGCCGTAGCCCGTGTACGGCTCATGTACTTCGGTAGTAAGGAGCCGCCCTTTGCGTCGGACGAGTATGCCGAAGCGGTGGAATGGATAAAGCGGAAGAACTCAGAATATTGGCTATCGTTGACCGATGAATTAATCAAGCGCCGTGAGCGCTTGATGGGAGAGCTGGTCAAGCTCGCCGACGACTTCGAAAGGCTGACGGGCGAGTCCGCGGAGGTACATTTCGATTATCCCGCAACTTGCCATTACGAATTGGCCGATGGGTCCGTTCGGGAACTGTACACAACCAGGCGTCACCCCCTCTTCGCGTTCGCCCTGGTTGTCTCAAGCTCCGCGCGGCTGACAGGGGCGCTGGAACCCGAGATCGTGCGGCATATTCTCTGTGGCGTGGAGCCCCGCTTCTATCGGGCCATCATCCGCCTACACAGGGAAATAGGGCAAGTCTTGTTCCCGAACCAGGGCATCGGGGATTATATCCGGCGTGAGGAGGTCGTCGTTACGTTCCGTTCGCCAGAGATCAGCCGCGAGGAATTGAGCGCGGTCTTCCAGCACATCGTCGCCGCGTGGCGTTCTACCCGGGCGGGCGGGCTGACCGGCAGGTTCACGGAAAAAGACGAATTGCTTCACCGGCTCATGGTGGAGCTCGGCGGAGCGAACCGGGCCCAACAGCCCCGGGGATACTGGAAGGCAGTAAGAGAACGCTGGGAGGAACTCACGGGCGAGAGTGTAACCGACAAGGCGCTTATCCTCCGCTGGCGCGAGGTCAAGAAGAAGATCTCCTCGCAGCCGGTAGCGAGCCCCACCTCCAATTAATCTGCGCGGAAGACCCGAAAGCAGGAGGCACGAGATGCCGAGGCGTAAGCCCTGGTCGAAGATCGTTGAGGAAGCCGGCATCCAGGTCCGGCTGTTCGAGCGGGAGCCGGGCGGGATCCTCTACCGATCCGTCGTCGTGGAGGGCCGGAAGGACCGGAAGAGCCTCGGGCACCGGGACCGGAACCTTGCCGTTGAGCAGGCGAAGGCGCTGGCGCGCGCGCTGGCGGAGTTGCAGCTCACCGGCCGGCCGCTCGGTTCGCTTTCGTTCGGCGAGCTCCGGCGCCTCTACCTTCACCATCGCGGCCCGCTCCTCACCCCCGGGCGCCGGCAATTCATGGAACGGGCGCTCAATCTTCTCGGCCGGTACCTGGAGCCCAACGGGCGGCCGTTTCCCATCGATGACTTCTCGCAGACCCACGCTGACGGGTATGCACAGGCGCGCAGGACCGGCGCCCTCCGTTCCGACGATCCACGGACGAAGCCCGGGGCGGGCCCCGGCACGATTCGAAACGAGCTTCAGGCGCTCTCCACGGTCTGCAACTGGGCGGTGGGTTTCAAGGTAGGCGGGCGCCGGCTCCTGGCGCACAATCCGGTCCGGGACATCAAGATGCCGGTCGAGCCGAATCCCCGCCGCCCCGTCGCCTCGGCGGAACGTTACCGCAGGCTCCTCGACGTGGCAAACCAAGTCGATCCGGCCGGCCGGTTCCGGCTCATGCTCGCCCTGGCCTACCACACCGGGCGGCGGATCAACGCAATCTGCCACCTTCGCGCCTCAGACCTGCTCCTGACCCCGGACGCGGTGCGGGCCGCGCTCGCCTCCCTCGGCATGGACGAACGCATCGCCGATGCTTGGCCCCAGGCCATTCGTTGGCGGGCGGAATGGGACAAGCAAGGGTTCGAGAGTATCGCCCCGATTGGCCAGGCGCTGCGCCGGGAGATCGACGCCTACGTTCGCCAGAACCCCGCCGTGGGCGAGGCGTGGCTCTTTCCCTACCACCGGCGCCCCGGGGAGCCCGTCCCGAAATACGTGGCGGATTGGTGGCTCGGACAGGCTGAGAAGGTCGCCGGCCTACCCCACCTGGAACGCGGCGGGTGGCATGCCTTCCGCCGGGCATGGGCCACGGCGCGGCGCGCACTCCCGATTCAGGATGTCATGGTTGCCGGCGGGTGGCGGGACGTGAAGGCGCTCCAGACAGCCTACCAGCAGGCGGACCCGGAGACGGTCCGGGCCGTCGTCGAGCTCGGGGAGACGGCATGACGGGACACACTTGGGACACACCCGGAATCGAAGCCGTTGTGCCGTTTATTTTTGTGCCCGTCTTCAATAGTTGTACCCGAAGAAGAAGTCCACGAACGAGTCGTTGAACCTCCTGCCGCCGGGGAAGATGATCGGCGGATGCTCGCCGAAGCGGAAGCGCCGCCCGATGTCGAGCCGGAGCACCAGCGGGGCGCCGAGCGAGGTCCTCAGGCCGAGCCCGTAGCTTCCCCACGTGCCCTCGGGCTTCTGGCCCTCCAGCCAGCTCGAGCCGATGTCGGCGAAGAGGGCGCCCTGGATCCCCGGGAACCGGATCTCGCCGAACGGGAAGGCCATGGCGAGGCCATGCAGGATCGGGAACCGCCATTCCTGGTTCAGGAGCCAGAGGCGAGAGCCGGCGAGGGAATAGCGAGGGTATCCGCGCAACTCGTGCGGGCCGCCGAGTACGGCGCGCGCCGGGATCGTGCCGTCGCTGAAGAACCCGTGGAGGCGGACGGCATACGCGCTGTAGAGCGAGGTGCGGAAGTACCGCCGGAAATCGCCGATCAGCACGTAGTTCTCCGCGGCGGCGCTGCGCGTCACGTCCTCGCCGGTCACATCACTCGGCGAAGTACACGCGAAGCACGTCACGAGCCCGACCGTCACGTTGTAACGGGATCCATCGATCGGACCGGTCGGGAGCCACAGCGTGTTGTCCTTGACGAAGGAGAGGTAGTTGCTCGTGAGCACGCCGTCCCGCGTGAGGTTGCGCGGGTCCGGGCGGGTGTCGCGGCCGAAGAGTCCGCTGTCGAAGAAGTTCTCCACGTCGACCCGGCTGCTCCGCTCGATCCCGAGACTGAGCTCCAGGCGGTGGAACTTGCTGAACGGATAGCTGCCGATGAAGTAGCCGCCGTAGGTCTCCTCGTCGTAGACGTTGAACGCGACGTCCCGGAAGAGGCCTTTGAAGCGGAACACGCCGGCCCCGAAGTTCAGCCGGTGCGAGAGGTTCAGGTACAGCAGGTGGCCGCTGAAGTTGTCCACGAACTGGTTGAAGTCCTCGGCCTGGGCGGCGGACACGCCGATGAACGCGATGTGGTTGCCGAGCATGTCCGTGGCCAGGAGCTGGGCGCCCTGGGCCGCGCCGACGCCCGGCGCCACGATCGCGTCGCCGCCGGCGAAGTCCACCGAGAAGGACTGCCAGGTCCGGTACGGCTGCGGCTCGACGTCGTTCAGGACGGTCGCCTCCAGGTCGGACCATTCCCACCCCATGGGGAGCGCGTCGGGCGAGGGCGGACCATCGCCGACGGCGAGCCGGGGGGCCACATCATCGGCCAGCGAGAAGGTGGGCCCCGCGAGGGTGTCATCGGTGAAGGTGTACCTGTAAATCCGGAACATCCCTTCGCTGTACCCGGCGAAGACCAGTCCCCGGTCGTTCGGCAACCAGACCGGGTCGAAGGCGCCGCCGGTCATGGCCGTGAGCCGCCGGCCGTTGCCGTCGATGTCCACGGCGTAGAGGTCGAACACGCCGCCGCGGTCGGAGCTGAAGGCGATCCGGGTCCCGTCCCGGCTCCACCGCGGCTGCTGGTCGATCCACCTCCCGTAGGTCAGGTAGCGGATGTCGCCGGTTTCCACGTCGTACAGGAAGAGGTTCGTGTAGCCTTCCGCGCCGAACGCGGTCCGGTCCGAGGCGAAGACGATGTAGCGCCCGTCCGGCGACCAGCTCGGATCCGAGTCCCGGTACCGGTCGTCCGTGATGGCCGTCCGCTGTTGTGTGCCGAAGTCGATGACGTAGAGGTCGGAGAACCCGGCAGTGGACAACCCCTCGAAAACGACGCGGGTGCCGCTCGGATCCCAGGCCGGCGACCGGATCCCGACGAGGTCCGGCCACTGGTAGCGGCCGACCGTCCGACCCTTGTTCAGGTCCCAGAGGAAGAGAGCGTCCCGCTCGAGGTATTTCGAGGTGAAGACGAGGATGCCCTCACGGTTCACGTCCATGCGTGACTCGTACGCCCGGAACGACTCGAACTCGGCGCTCCGTTCGCCCTCCACGACCGTGCGCACGCCCCGCTCGCCCGCGGTCAGCCGCGTGCGGTAGATGTTCGTGTAGCCCGTACGGGGCGACAGGAAGAGCAGCTCGGGTACGGAATCTCCGGGAGGCAGGTAGAGAACCGGCTTGAAGTTCGCGCCGCCCCGATGGATGACCAGGTCCGCCGCGACCTCCAGCGGCGGGCGCTCGGCGTACATCGGGAAGTAGCGCTGCTGCAGGTCGTACTTCCACTCCCGGCTCAGCTGGTCGAGATCCACGCCGAGCACGCCCTCGAGCGCTTCCTCGAAGGTGTCGTACTTCCAGAACTTCTCGTAGACCTCGGTGATGTAGTCCTCGCCGAACCGCTCGCTCAGGTACCGATGCAGCTCGCCGCCGAGCGGGTACGAGGCGAAGCTGTACATGTACGTGAATTCCCGGATCGACGGCAGCCGCCCGGTCAACACCAGGTCCCGGACGTACATGTCGTCTTCCGTCGTCTGCTCGCCCGACCAGAACTCGGCGAGCCCTTCGGTCCACCAGTGGATCGCCTGCGGGGAGATGCGTCGCTGCCCCGGGTAGAGCGCCTGGACCTCGGAGAGCTTCGAGAGCTGGAAAGCGTGGACCAGCTCGTGCCGGAGCGTGCTGCGGAACTGGGCGTAGTCACCCCGGAACGGGAGCGCGACGCGGCGCTTCAGGTACTCCGTGAATCCGAGCACCCCTTCCGGAATGAAGCCCGGATAGATGTTCGTCTGTTCGAAGTGCTTGTCCGACGAGTAGACGATCAGCGGGATCCGCCGGAACGGGTGATGTTGGAACTTGCGTTCCAGGAATCGATAACTCTCCTCGGCGTAGGCCAGCGTCAACCGGGCGAGCTGTTCCTCCTCGGGATAGTAGTAGACATCGATGTGCTCTCCCGAGAGGATCTGCCAGTTGAAGTCCCGATACTGGATCTTGTTCTTGCCGAAGGGCACCGTCTGGGCCGCGATGCCCGGTGCGAAGACCAGAACGGCCAGCGCGAGCGAGGTGAGCTTCGATCTCATCATGGCACCGCTTCGATGACAGCGATGTACTCGTCCGGCACGACCCGGTCCGCCACGTCCATGCCGCCGACGACGCGTCCGAAGGCGGTATAGCCGCCGTCGAGGTGCGGCTGGGGCGAATGGGTCACGAAGAACTGGCTGCCCCCCGTGTCGGGCCCGGAGTGGGCCATGCCGATGGTGCCCCGGGTGTACCGGACGCGATTGAGCTCATCGCGGATTGCATAACCCGGGCCGCCCGCACCATCTCCGCGGGAGTCTCCGGCCTGGATGACGAAGTTCGGAACGACACGATGCCAGCGCCCGCCATTGAAGTATCCCCGGCGGGCAAGGGTGAGGAAGTTGTGCACCGTGAGCGGCGCATCGCCTGCGGCGAGNTCGATGGTGATGGTCCCGCTCTCGGAGTGGATCTGCACCCGTGGCGCGGGCTCCCCGGAGTACGCGGGCACGATCAGCGAGCGGACGACATTCACGTAAAACGTCAAGTCGCGCCCCGTATCCATCGGCCACACATCACTCCAGGCGTCGGACCCGAGAATCTGGATGATGCGTTGGCGGAGGATCGGGTCCGCGGGCCGCTCGAAGCGGAGGAAGAACGCGCGAGCCACGGGCATGCCATTGCGGGCGAGCGCGCCGAGGGCATCGACGGCCGCGAGCGCGGCGTCGTTGTCCGTATCGTGGATGGCCCGCCCGAATGCGTCCATGATGATCGGGAGATCCGCAGGATCGGCTCGCCGTTCGATGCCCCGGAGGGCCGCAGCCCGAACGAAGGGGTCGGGGGAAGCGAGCCCTTCTACATACAACGCGTGAGCCTCGGGAAAGCTGTCGCCCGCGAGGGCGACGACGGCGTCCAGGGCCGCAGCGGCGACGCGGGTATCGCTGTCCGCGGCGAGCCTGCGGAGCGGCTCCCTTGCCAGTCCCCAGGGTGCTCCGGCCAGGGCGCGCGCGGCATAGAACCTGGCGAGCCAGTCTGCTGCGGACGCGAACGTGGAAGCCATTGGGACGCCGGTCTCGGGCTCCGCGCGGACGAGGGCCGCGAGCGCCACGGCCCTGAGGGCCAGGGGCCGAGCGGTGTCCCCCGCGGTTGCGCGGAGCGTCCGGACCGCCGACGGCCCCCCGAGTTGTCCGAGCGCCTCGGCGGCCATGTACGGGACCGTGGGCTGGGGGTCCGCCAGACGCGCGGCGACCGCGTCGGCGAAGGCCGGGTCGCGGTACGTGGCGATCGCTCTGATCGCATTGATCCGCACGTGTGGGTGCGGATCGTCCAGGCGGCCGAGGAGTGCCGTGGCTGCGGCGTGGCGGAACCCCGCGGAATCCGCCACGGGCGCCGGCAGGGCCCGGGCGGCCATCGCCCGGACTCCGGCGTCCTCGTCCTGCAAGCGATCGATCAGGGCGGCCACGGCGCGAGGCTCGCCGAGCCTCATGAGGGCGTGGGCGGCGGCCCAGCGTAGCTCCGGGTCTGGCGATCCCAGGTAGGGCACGAGGAGATCGGCGGTCCGGGCATGTCGCGGGTGGCGCCAGATGGCGAGGAGGGCCTCCTGCACGAGACGCGGGTGGGCGACGTTCGCCGCGTCCCCCATTGCCCTCGCCGCCTCCGGCTCCGCCGCGGCGGCCGCGGTGTCGGGCGGGGCCGAGGCGTCGAGGATCTCCTCCAGCACCCGCTGGGCGTTAGGACTCTTCGTCCTTCCGAGCGCCGCGATCGCCTCGAGGGCAATGGCGAGATCCGATTCGAGCTCCGTTGCCGGCCGGACGAGCGCGGAGAGGAGCTCGACCGTTTCCCGGGCCGTGTCCCCGACGAGGCCGAGGGCGAACACCGCATCCGCGCGCACGGCCGCGCTCGAGTCCACGACCGCTTCCCGCAGGAGCGGCACGGCCCGCGCATCCCGGATGCGGCCCGCGGCGAGCGCCGCCCGGCGACGGACCTCCGGGTGCGGATCACGGAGCGCGCGCTCGAAGGTGGACGGGATGAACTCCCGCCGGTCCTCGAGCCGGAGCAGCTCGGCGATGGCGAGAACGGAGGCGTCATCGAGCGGTGGGAGCGCCGCTACCGGACTAGGCTCCGGGCCCGGCGGCGTGGCGGGCGACGGCCCCGCCGGTGCACACGCGGCAATGGCCACGATCAGCGCCCCGCCGACAAGGCCGAGGAACTTACGGCGATGACCCGAGCACATGGCGGAATCGCTCCAGGATCTCAGCGGGCAGCGTGCGCATGGAACCCGAACGGTCGAGAGCCACCAGCTTCGTGCTCGCCGTCGCGAGGCGGACCGGCGGTCCCGGCTCGGCGCGCCAGAGTTCGTATCCGAACGTAATGGAGCGGGATTGGACGCGGTCGACCCACGTCTGGACCTGGATCAGGTCATCGTACCGGGCGGACGCCGCATATCGAATGGAAGCTTCAGCCACGGCGAGCAGGAGCCCGGCGCGCTCCAGATCTGCGTACGCGGTACCGAGACTCCGCATGAACTCGGTGCGCCCAATCTCGCACCAGACGAGGTAGTGGGTGTGGTACACGACGCCCATCTGGTCTGTTTCGGCGTACCGCACCCGTACATAGGTGGAATGACGCATCGGGATTCGCGTATTCGGAGAACGGTCGTGTGCTCGCTGAACGAGGACGCCGGCCGCGGGCCGACCGCCGATTGCCGCCCGCTGCGGGCCCGGCGGGTCAGCCTTCGCGCCAGATCCCGAGAGAGCGGGCCCGGTCGCGGGCGGCCGGCGTGATCAGGTACGGCGATTCGGGCGAGAGGACCTCGCCCCTGGCCGCAACGTCATCCACGTCCCGCTCGGTGAGGAGCGGGCGCCGGCGCGTGCGGGGAGGCGGGCCGGCGGCGATCGGAGTCGTGGGATCGAGGATCGAGGCGACGTCGCCATCCCCGACGCCCGCGGCGTTGGCCTCATCGACGTCGATCCGGAGCTCCGCGGCGAATTCGCCGCCGACGAACACCGGGACATCGTGCAGCGTGATGGCGCGCCCGGCGCCCGCGCAGCGGACGTGGACGCGCCGGCCGTGGCTCAGGCCGAACCGCTCGGCGCTGGCCGGATCGAGGTACACGTGCGCAGCGGGCACGACGGTCGGGACGACCACGCTGCCGACCGGGCCGACGACGGTCACGGCAACGTCCTCCCGGAGCTCCAGGGGCCCGCAAACGGGCGGGGCTAGACCGATCCGACGGGCCTCCGAGCGCGCGAGCGCGAGTCGGCTGCGCTCCCGGAAGGGTCCCGTGACGGCAACCCCGGACAACTCGCCCGCGGGCCCGATCACACGGACGGTCTCGCGATAGATCACCTGGCCGGGCTGGCGGAGCGGTCGGTCCGTCGTGGGACCCACGGCGCCGAAGAGCGTGCGCCAGTCCCCCTCCGACAGGACCAGCTCGTGCGCGGCCACACCGATGGGAATCCGCCGCGCTGACGCGTCCAGGTGCGTCGTGCCCGGCTCCATGCCGTCGAGGCCGGGACGATCCTCGCCCGCCGACCCGTCGGCTGCCTCCGTCGCGATCTCATCGGCCCGGGACGGGCCGTCTGGCGGCTCGGTGGGAGCCACGCCATTCCCCCGCGTCCGGGCCACCAGCTCGGCCGCGATCAGTTGCGCGAGACGTTCGATGTCGACTGACTCCATCATCGCGTCCTCATGGCGCGGACTCCCCGACCTCGCCCCGTGGGGCCGGGACCTCCCGCGTTCGTCGCCAGTGCGTGCCGGGGCCACCGAGGCCCCGGTTCCGCGAGACCACGGTCGGGGACGCCTGGCCCGCACGTCGGACGGGCGAACCCGGACGGGCGGACGATCGCGTGCGTTCCGGTTCCCCGATCCGTGGACGGGCGCCGGCACGCCGCCCGCCGCCGCCGCGCGCGTTCCGCGTTGCACGGTGGCGACCCCGCCGATCGACGCCTCGACCGCGGCGTTCTACGGCCCACGGCACGGCCGCCGTCACACGAGCCGGCGACGCGACCGAACCGAGTCGCGACGCCGGACCCGCCATTCATTCGGCCAGATACGCCTCGAAGGCCTGGAGCAGCTCTTCACGGCCGGCCCGGGACACGGCCCGGCCCTGGATCGGAAAGTCGGGCAGCCCACGCGCCAGGCGCCGGAGATCCACCACGCGAGTACGCTCGAGCTCCTCCGGAGGCGGCACGACCACCCGCCCCCGGGCCGCCCGGCGCGGCGCGGCACGCGGGACGGGAGCCGGCGGCGCCGGGGGCGGCGCGGTCAACGTCTCGGGCGCAACCGGATCCTGGGCTCCGTCCTGCGCGACGGGCTGGGCCACGGGCCGGGGCGCGCTCGCCGCCGCCGGCCGCTTCGGCGACGGTGGGGCGGCCCGCTCCTCGGCGCCCACCGGCGTCCGGACCGGCGTGACCAGCCGGGCCAGCTCTTCGATCGGCCTCGGGATCACGTGGACGCTGACCAGCTCCCCGACGCGCTCCGCCGCGGCCCCCGCCGCGTCCACCGCGGCCTTCACCGCCGCAACCTCGCCGGCGAGGTAGATCGTCACCAGCCCGTCACCGGCGTATTCGCGGCCGAGCAGCCGCACGTCGGCAGCCTTGAGCGCCGTGTCCGCAGCCTCGATGGCCGCGACGAGGCCGCGCGTCTCCACCATCCCCAGCGCCTGGCCGGGAGCACGGCGCACGAGCCCGGATCCAAACGCATGCTCCGGCCGGTTCCCGGCCGTGCTACGATCGCCGTTCGCCCCGGCGCTGCTCTGCGGTGTCTCTGTGAAGTACGGCATCGTCGGCTACTCCCCCGGAGCAGATGGGAGGATCGACTCCAGATCGGGGTGGGGTCGAGGGATCACGTGCACGGAAACGAGCTCGCCCACACGCTCCGCGGCCGCGGCCCCCACATCCGTCGCCGCCTTGACCGAGCCCACATCACCGCGCACCAGGACGGTGATGTATCCGCCACCGATCTTCTCCTTGCCGATCAGCAGGATGTTCGCGGCCTTGACCATGGCATCGGCCGCTTCGATGGCGCCGACGAGGCCCTTCGTTTCGACCATCCCGAGCGCATCCAGGGGCATGTAGCTCCTCCGCAAGGCACGTTGGTCATGTTCTGTGGCAATCGGCCTCATTCTACGGGTGCGGAGCACGGCGCGTCAACGACCTTGTGACGCGTGGCACGGAGCCGTAGCTTTTCGCGCTATGATGCGACCGATTTACATTGTCTCCGATGTGCACCTGGGCGCTGTTCCGGCGGAGACGGAGCACGAATTCATCTCTTTTCTCGAGCACGTCGGCAGCCACGGCCGGGCTCTCCTGTTGATGGGAGACCTGTTCGATTTCTGGTTCGAGTACGGCACCGTCATACCGGGGAAGCATTTCCGGGTGCTCGCGGCGCTCGCCGAGTTGGTGGCCGCGGGGATCCCGGTCACGTACATCGGTGGGAACCACGACGCCTGGGGTGGCCGGTTCCTGCGGGAGGAAGTGGGCGTGGATTACCGGATCGGGCCGGTACGGAGCGATCTCCTGGGCCGCCCGGCGCTCCTGGCGCACGGCGACGGGCTCGGCCGTGGCGACCTGGGATACCGGATGCTCAAGATCGTGCTCCGGAGCCGTGTGACGGTGGCGGCGTTCCGGGCGCTGCATCCCGAGCTCGGGCTCAAGGTGGCGCGGGTGGTGTCACGCACGGACACGCGAGGCGAGGACGAGGCGGCGTCACGGGGGCGGGCGGCGTTCCTCGAACGGTGGGCGCGGGCCCAACTGGAAGCGGATCCGGAACTGGCGTGGGTCGTGTGCGGGCACGCGCACGAGCCCGCGATCATCGAGGTCGCGCCCGGACGCTACTACCTGAACGCCGGGGACTGGATCCGGCACTTCACGTACATCACCGTGGACCCCGAGGAGGTCCCGCGCCTGCAGCGCTGGGCGCGTCAGGCGGCGAGGTCGTAGCCCTCCACGTCCACCCGCTCGATGGTATCGAAGGTCGTCCCCACGAAGACCTCAGCGACCTGACGGAACCGTGCCGGCGAATCGCTGACGGCGCAGTGGTGCCGAGGGGGCGGGGCGTCATCCGGCCGCAGGAGCCCGCGCTCGGACAGGATCCGCTGTACGTCCAGAGCCGTCTCGGCCGCGGAATCCACCAGGGTGACGCCCGGCCCCATGATCCCTGCCACGAGATCCCGGAGCACGGGGTAGTGCGTGCAGCCGAGCACCAGCACGTCCACGTCCATGCTGCAGAGCGGGCGCAGGTAGTCTTCCGCGATGAGGCGGGTGGCGGGGTGGTCGGCCAGCCCTTCCTCGACGAGGGGCACGAAGAGCGGGCACGCCTGTGCATAGACCCGTGCCCCCGGGAGCAGCTTGCGTACGGCCCGGTCGTACGCGCCGGAGGCGATCGTGCCCACCGTCCCGACCACCCCGATCCGCCCGGAGCGGGTCGCCCGGACCGCCGCGCGGGCGCCCGGCTCGATCACCCCGACGACGGGCACCGGCAGCTCCCGGGCGAGGATGTCCGCGGCATGGGCCGTGGCGGTGTTGCACGCCACCACGAGGAGCTTGACGGATCTCGAGAGGAGGAACGCGGACGCCTCGCGGGCATAGCGGCGTACGGTGGCGGGAGCTTTGGGCCCGTACGGGACGCGAGCGGTGTCGCCGAAGTAGATGGTGGACTCGTTCGGCAGGAGGCGCCAGATCTCGGCCACCACGGTGAGACCGCCCACGCCCGAGTCGAAGATCCCGATGGCCCTCGATGGGTCGGGCGGCGCGCTGTCGCTCACGGCTTCCCCCCGACCGGGATGGAGACCTTCAGGCTCGCGCCCCCGGACGGCCTGGGCTCCGCCGACACATCCGCCGGGAAGTCGGCCAGGTGCGCGGAAACGAGCGCGTCCACCCCGCTGGCGAGCGTCCAGAAGATCGTCCAGGCGATCCAGTCCTCGCGCTGCTGGGTTCGGGCGTTGACCAGTCCACGCGCTTTCGACACGCGCTCATCCCGGTCGATGTCCACGGCAAGGCTGTCGGGAATGGCGTACCGCTTCATCAACAGGGTGTCCTGCGCTGCCGCCGCGAGCAGAGCCCCGCGAACCTCCTCGACCCGGCGCTTCTCGACCGCACGGGCCTCCCCGAGCCGCGCCATGGTCTTCACCAACATGAACCAGCTTCCCGTCTGGGCTGCAAAGTAGACGCCACCACGGAAGTAGGCGCCGGAAGCCGCCTGGCCCCAACCCGGAACGATGAGGGAGCGAACGAACGCCCCCCCAGGGGATGGCGGACGCACCCTCGCCGTGTCTGCCGGCACCGAATCGGCCGCCGCCTCCTGCGCACGGGCCGGCGGCGCAGCGAATGCCAGCACGGCAAGTCCCACGAGCGCGCACCGGGTCAGCCGCCTCATTCGCCCTCCTCGTCCGGCCGGACGAGCACCGGGAGGGCGTGCTGCCGTGCCTCGATCTTCAAACGACTTCCGAACCTCAGCTCGCCATCGAGCTGGAAGTACAGCGGATCTCCGTGGACCGCCTCGATTTCCACACAACGCACCTTCATGAGCTTCACCATCGGGAGCGACGCATGGGTGCCGCGCAGAATGCGCGCGATCGCCTGCGGCACCTCGCGCAGCTTCACCTCGCCGATCAGGCAGAGATCGAGCAGGCCGTCGTCCGGCCGGGCGCCGGGGAAGAGGTGAAACCCGCCTCCGAGGCACGGGCTGTTCCCCACGGCGCAGATCATGACCTTCTCCTCGATCACGAGGTCGTCCGCGCGCACCCGGAGCGGAACCGGGCGGAACCCGATCACGGCCCGGAGCAGGCCGAGGAGATAGCCGATCGTGCCACGGAGCCGCGGGTAACGCTCGATCTGGCGCACGACCTCCACGTCGATCCCGGTGCCCATGGCGTTGACGAAGAACTCGCTCTCGCCGTCCCAGGACACGAGCCCGGCATCCACGCGACGGATCCGGCCGCCGGCCACCGCGCCGTAGGCCACGTCCCGGGACGTGGAACGGTCCACGAGCTTCGCGAAGTCGTTTCCCGTCCCGATCGGGAGCACGCCCATGGCGGGCATGGGAACTCCCTCCTCCGCGGCCTTGAGGAGGCCGTTGGCCACCTCGTGGATCGTGCCATCCCCTCCGGCCGCGATCACCGCGGACGCGCCATCCAGCGCGGACTCCCGCGCCAGCTCCACGGCATGGCCCCGGCGCTCCGTTTGCCGCACGGAAAAGTCGACGCCGCGGCGGGCCAGCTCCCGCTCGAGCTCACGCCGGGCCCGGGCCGCAGCGCCGCCACCGGCCGTGGGGTTGAGAATCACGTGGACAGGTGCTCGGGAAGTGTCTGCAACGTCGCGGACCTGCACGGCAGATCGATAACCATCGGGTGGACGATCACGGCCCACGCCGGCCATCGCCGGGACATGGAGTCGACCGGAAAGGCGCTCATGGTATGCCAAGCTCGTGCGTACGTCAACGGGAGTCCGGGGGCAGTACGTGGTCCACGGCGGAGCGGATCACGTCCGCATCGAAACCCCGGCGCGCGAGGTAGCCGTACAGCCGGCGGCGGAGCACGGCGGGATCGTGGTGCTGCGCGACGTCGCCCGACACCCTCCGCGGAGCCGTCCGACGCATCCATGACTTGGCCAATCTCAGGGCGAGATCCGCCTCGACCACCTCCTCCTCGGACAACGCCTCCGCCACGGCATCCGCGGCCACCGCCTGCGCCACGCCGCGCGCGCGAAGCTCCTGCACGAGCCGGCGAGACCCGCGTGGGCGCAGCCTAACGCGATCCCGGACATAGGCTGACGCGAACGCGCGGTCATCCACCAGCCCGCGCTCCACGAGGGTGGCGATGCACGCTTCCACCGCGTCCCGGGGATAGCCCTTCCGGAGCAGCCGAGCGCGCAGCTCGGACTCGGACCTGGCCCGAACGGCAAGGAGCCGCAGCGCCGAGTCCCTGACCTCCCATGCCAGGTTCTCCCGCAGTACCTCCTCGAGCGTGGCCGGCTCGATCGTCTCGCCGGACCGCAGCCCGTACCGCAACGCGACCTCGACCGCAACGGCACAGTGGAACTCGCCGTCGATGAAGAGATTCAGACGGTCGGTCCGGCGACGCTGCGGTTCGAGTCCCGTGATGCGCATGATCCCGGCGTGAGGCGTCCATCCGATGGCGAGCCGGAAATCCAGCTCGCGCCGTCGGTTGTACAGCACCGACGCGAGAAAGTGCCGCAGGTCTCCCGGCGTGGCGCCTGGCTCAGTATGCGGGCGCGTCGCTCGCGGGGAAGGAATCGATGCTCGCCTCCTCCACCGCCGCCGTGGCCCGCACCGGCTCCGGCGGCGGCCCGGCCTCCACGGCCGCGGAGATGGCGAGGGGACGTTCCCGCCCGCGCAGGAGCTGGCGCAGCACGTACGGCAGGATCCCGCCGTGACGGTAGTACAGGACCTCCTGCGGCGTGTCGATCCGCACGATCGTCCTGAACTCGACGACGCGGCCGTCCTCCGCCGTGGCCCGTACCCGCACCTCCCGGCCGTCGGCGAAGCCGNTGGCGATCTTGCGGCCGAGCCCNGNGATGTCGTAGGTCTCGCGGCCGGTCAGCCCGAGCGAGTCCGCGTTCTCGCCCTCCAGGAACTGGAGCGGCAGGATCCCCATCCCCACCAGGTTCGAGCGGTGGATCCGCTCGAAGCTCTCCGCGATCACCGCCCTCACCCCCAAGAGCCTCGGCCCCTTCGCCGCCCAGTCCCGAGACGAGCCCGACCCGTACTCCTTGCCCGCGATCACCACCGTCGGAACCCCCTCGGCCTGGTACGACATCGCCGCATCGTAGATGCTCACCACCTCGCTGCCCGGAAGCTTCACCGTATAGCCCCCCTCCACCCCCGGCACGAGACGGTTCCTCAGCCGCACGTTCGCAAACGTGCCCCGCATCATCACTTCATGGTTGCCCCGCCGCGAGCCGTACGAGTTGAAGTCCCGCACCTCCACCCCCCGCTCCACCAGGTAGCGCCCCGCAGGACTCTCCTTCTTGATCGAGCCCGCCGGCGAGATGTGGTCCGTCGTGATGCTGTCGCCCAAGAGCGCCAGCACCCTCGCCCCCACGATGTCCGGCACCACCTCCGGCGCCTCCCGCGCCATGTCCACGAAGTACGGCGGCTGCTTCACATACGTCGAGTCCGGATCCCACGCGAAGAGATCCCCCTCCGGCACCGGCAGCGACCTCCACCGCTCGTCGCCCTTGAAGACCGAGGCATAGACCTCGCGGTACATGGACGACTCGATTGTACGCTGGATCAGCTCCTCGACCTCCCGGCGCAACGGCCAGATGTCCCGGAGGTAGACCGGCGCGCCGGACGGATCCGTGCCGAGCGGTTCGTTCAGCATGTCAACGTCGATCCGGCCCGCAAGCGCGTACGCCACCACCAGCGGCGGGGACATGAGATAGTTCGCCCGCACCTCCGAGTGGATCCTCGCCTCGAAGTTCCGGTTGCCCGAGAGCACCGCGCACACCACCAGCCCCCGGCGCGCGATCTCCTCGGACACCTCCTCCGGGAGCGGACCGCTGTTCCCGATGCACGTGGCGCAGCCGTAGCCGACCACGTGGAAGCCGAGCTGCTCCAGGTCCCGGAGCAGCCCGGATTTCTCCAGGTATTCCGTCACCACCCGGGAGCCCGGCGCGAGCGATGTCTTCACCCACGGCTTCGGCCTGAGCCCCCGCTCCACCGCCTTCCTCGCCAGGAGGCCCGCCGCCATCATGACCGACGGGTTCGACGTGTTCGTGCAGCTCGTGATCGATGCGATCACGATCGACCCGTGGTCGAGCGCGGCGCCGGCCTCGTCGACGAGGATGCCGGCGCCCGATGATTCCCTGCCCGTCCCCCGCTGCTCGCCCCAAATGCCGACGGGCCGGCCGTCCTCCGTGTTCCCGTTCGTCCGCCCCTTCTGCGTCCGCCCCGGCTCGGTCGGCCGGAGGGCCTGGATGGCCTCCCGCGCGCTCGCCCCGGCCCGCGAGAGCGGCACCCGGTCCTGCGGCCGCCGTGGCCCCGCAATGCTCGCCTCTACGGTCCCCAGATCCAGCTCCACCGTGTCCGAGAACTCCGGCTCCGGCGAATCCGGGCCGTAGAACAGCCCCTGCTCCTTCATGTACGCTTCCACCAGAGCGAGCCGCTCCGGCGATCGTCCCGTGAAGCGCAGGTAGCCCAGCGTCTCCGCGTCTACCGGGAACATGGCGCAGGTGGCCCCGTACTCCGGCGACATATTCCCGATCGTCGCCCGGTCCGCCAGCGGCAGATGCGCCAGGCCAGGACCGTAGAACTCCACGAAAGCGCCAACCACCCCCTTCTGCCGCAGCATCTCCGTCACGGTCAACACCAGGTCCGTGGCCGTGGCGCCCTCCGGCAGCTCCCCGTGCAGCCGCACCCCGACGACCCGCGGCATCAACATGGAGATCGGCTGCCCCAGCATGGCCGCCTCGGCCTCGATCCCGCCCACGCCCCAACCCACGACCCCGAGCCCGTTCACCATCGGCGTGTGGGAATCCGTGCCGACCAGCGTGTCCGGGTATGCGAGCATCCCGCCCCCGTCCCCGCCTTCCTGCGCCGCAAACACGACCCGGGCCAGGTACTCCAGGTTCACCTGGTGCACGATCCCCGTGTACGGCGGCACGACCTTGAAGTTGTCGAACGCCCGCTGACCCCAGCGCAGGAACGCGTAACGCTCCTCGTTCCGCCGGTAGTCCAGCTCCCGGTTCACCCGCAAGGCGTCCGGCGAGCCGTACGTGTCGACCTGCATCGAGTGGTCGATCACCAGCTCCACCGGCTGGAGCGGATTGATGCGGGCCGGGTCCCCGCCCAGCGCCGCGATGGCATCCCGCATCGCCGCCAGGTCCACCAGCGCCGGGACGCCCGTGAAGTCCTGGAGGAGGACCCGCGCGGGAGTGAACGCAAACTCCCGGTTCGCAACGTGTTTCGGGTCCCAGCGCGCGAACGCTTCCACATCGTCCGTCCCCACCACCAGGCCGTCCTCGTGCCGCAGGAGATTCTCGAGGAGGACCCGCAACGTGTAGGGCATCCGCGAGAGGGAGAACCCGGCCTTCTCCAGCGCTTCGAGTCGGTAGATGGTGTACTGCCGGTCCCCCACCCGTAGCGTCGATCGGGCGCCGAAGCTGTCCATGGGTCGCCGCCTTCCGATTCGTTCCAGAGCCCCGGCCCGCCGATGCACTCCGCGTGCTAAGGGCCGCCCGGCCCGGGTGTCCGGGCCACCAGCGCNCCCCTGAACCCCGCCTTTGATCCGTCACCGGGGCTCTATGGAGGGCGCGGCGAGTGCCCCATCGGTCGCGTGGCAGCAGGCCGAAAGNTAGGCAACGGAGCCCGGGATACCCCTTCCCCGGACGGCTCCGGCCCGACCGATCCACGGCCCGAACTGTCGGTCGGCAACCTCAGGCAACACGCGACACCACCGCCGTCAACCGTCTGCGATATCATCCACTATCCCGCGTCACCTCATCGATTTTCTANGGCCTGATGCACGCCCAGTCTCGAGCACATCGCCGGGCATTCCTGCGCCCCACGGCCGTAATTCATCCGGCAGGCGACGTCATCCTCCCGANCTTCGCCGGCGGTGCCCGCCATCCCGGACGGGCGCCGGCCACACGCCGGATCCAGCCGGACCCGGGCGCCCCCGGTTCCCCGGTCCCCCCGGCAACACGCCCCCGGGGTCCTCCCGATGCCCGGCGCCCGCAGAGCACCACCGCGCAAGCAGAGCGTACGGTCGACGCGCCCGGCACAGCCTTCCGACCGCTCCGCACCCCACCACCGATCCAGCAGGCGGGCCTGCCAGCGCCGGCGGGTCCACCGGCCCGCGCGACCGCGCTCATCCACCGCCGCCTCCACACCGGCCAGATCATGAGCATCCGCGGCAACGCCTACCGCATGCGCCACCGCAGAGAACTTTCCATGACCCTCCGGTCTCCCGAGGCCAAGACGGAGGCCCCGGCGGCGGCAATCAGTCCCCAGGGAGGCAGCATCGCTCTGCGGGCTCGTCACCCCCACCAACCTGGACCATTTCAGTCGCCGTTCGTGCCACGTTATCGCTCGCCATTGCCAGGCGCTGGCCCGAGCGCACGTGGGTCACCTCCCGTCTCCCCGCATTCAGCGCACGATCGCGCACGCCACACGCACGAACCGCTGCCCGCCAACGACCACCTGTCCCACCGAAAAAACACACAACTGCCGCCCCCGCCCGCCGCGCCCCTCGAACATTCGCTCCGGGCCCGCGCAAGATCGTCCCATCGCGAACGCCTCGAGCGAAAGTCGACCCTCGCCATGCCCATAGGCCTTTTCGGAGCTCATACCGTCCACGTGCGACGGCTCCGCGCCGCCGCCTCTCCCCCACTCCCCAATCATTGCCGATTCCCGTCCGCCACCGAAGCACCCGTCGCCCCGACCACTGCCTACCGCGAAGCCGAGTCCCGTCCAGTCACCTCCACCCTGCCATGCTCCCGCATGCCTCACTCTGCTCCCTAGATGCTCCGTCCTGCTCCCCGTGCCCCCTCCTGATGCTCCTCGTGCCCCCTTGATGCTCCGCTCAATGCCACCAACGATCGCGGGACCAGAGCGTTCGGACGGACGATGCCACACGAACCACGGTCGATGCCGCCGATCGATGCCGGAACGAGAAGGGCTCCCGCATCGTNCCCGGAGCCGGCGGACCGGCCCCCGCCCCCAATACTGTCGTAGGGATGCCCGCAGGCAGCGCCGCAACGAGCCCGGGCCCCGAGCCGCCCGCCCACCCGCAAGGGCGAGACCTGCCCCGACGTTCACCCGCCCTGCTCNCGGGAGCACNACGGCGCATACCGGAGCACCAATACGAAGACNAAGTGCTCCGCGGTGCTTCCCCGTGGAGCATCGCGTGCNACATGGGGGCACAACCCTCGAATCGCGTGCTCCGTCGTCCGGAGGTGCGTGCGTGGATCATCTCCCCGCACCGGCCGACGTGCAGTGCCTCGCGTTCGCCGGAACCAAGACGCAGGGCGCGTCGGCACACGGTCCTGGGGGAGGTTGACTTCGACCCGTCGCGGGCCGGCTGCCGGTCACGAAAGTGCGCCGCCGTTGCCCGGCCCTCCGGACGACCGATCCGTGCGCAATTGCACCGGCGAGGCGGCTTCGATGGTCCCGCTCAGAGCCGGGGACGTGACGGTGGGAACCTGGTGCGTGGCGAGTACGGGATGGGGGAACAGGGTCGAGCGCGAAGCCGGCTGGCGGGAGCGTGTGGGAATCGAACCCACCAACCCGGGTGTTGGCCGGGCCACCTGGTTTTGAAGACCAGTGGGTCCACCAGGACCCCTCCGCCCCCTTCCCGGAAACCTGCCGGCTGCGCTGAGTCGACGGTAGCGAAGGCCGTGCTGCGGCGCAAGTCGGCGCGGCCCCGGGCCGGGGGCCGCCGCATCGTCTGGGCGGCGACGGACGCCCCGCACGCCGGCCAGCCCGCCGCGGCGCGGTGGCGCGCGTCTACGGCACGACGGTCCGGTGTGCGGTCCTCCCCCGGTCCCTCAGCCCCGGGCCCGGCGCGGCGCGGGGCGCTCCGGCTCCTCGGGAGCTTCGACCGGCGGCTGCCGGAGGTGGAAGAGGAACCAGTCCGCGGCGAGCCGTGCGACCACGTCCAGGGCGCCGGGCTCCTCGAAGAGGTGCGTGGCGCCGGGGACGATCTCCAGGCGGGTTTCCGCCCGAAGGTAGCGCATTGCCTCCCGGTTCATGTCGATTACGCGCTCGTCCCGCTCGCCCACGATGAGGAGCGTGGGCGCCCTNACCTGTGCCAGGGCGAAGCGGGCCAGGTCCGGCCGTCCTCCGCGGGACACGACCGCGAACGTCACCCCGGGCCTGCGGGCGGCGGCGACCAGCGCCGCGGCCGCGCCCGTGCTGGCCCCGAAGTACCCGATGGGGAGCCCACTCCCGAACTCCTGGCGGCGGACCCAGTCGGTGGCGGCCACGAGGCGGCCGGCCAGCAGCCCGATATCGAACCGGAGGTGCCCGGTCCGCTCATCCACGGCCGCTTCTTCCTCGCTGAGCAGATCGAACAGCAGGGTGGCGAGGCCGGCCTCCTGGAGCACGCGCGCCACGTGCTGGTTCCTCGGGCTCAGGCGCCCGCTGCCACTGCCGTGGGCGAAGAGCACGATCGCCTCCGCGCCTTCCGGGAGGGCGAGGAACCCGGCGAGCTCCACGTGGTCGGCGGGGATCCTCACATCCTGCGAGCGGATGTTCGGTGCGCGCTGCGTCATGGTTCTGACCACTCCCGCCATGGACGCGACGAATTGCCTTGCCGATCCACCGTGCGGGTCCCGCCGGCTCGGGCGAGCAGGGTGCGTACTTCCTCGTCGCCGACCTGGTCGAACCGGTCGTAGTAGGCGCCCACGGCGAAGAAGCCGGGCGGCGTTTCGAGGACCATCAGCTCGTCCACCTCCGGGCGCAGCGCCCGGGCGGTCTCGGGGGCCGCGACCGGTACCGCCACGATCACGCGCGCCGGCCCGTGCTGCTTCACGGCCTCGATCGCGGCGCGCATGGTAGAGCCCGTGGCCAGGCCGTCGTCGATCAGGATCACGGTGCGGCCCTGGAGGTCGACGGGCGGACGGTTCCCACGGTAGAGGCGCTCGCGGCGGTCGAGCTCTTCGAGCTCCACGCGGGCCACCCGCTCGATGGTCTCGTCGCTGATTCCGAAACTCGCGACCACTTCCCGGTTCAGCACGCGGGTTCCCCCGCTCGCGATGGCGCCCATGGCCAGCTCGGCCATGCCGGGCACGCCGAGTTTGCGGACGACGAACACGTCGAGCGGCGCGCCGAGGGCCTGCGCCACCTCGAAGGCGACGGGGACCCCGCCCCGCGGCAGCGCCAGGACGATCACGTCGTTACGCCCCGCGTACGCGCCGAGCGCGCCCGCGAGCCTGCGCCCAGCGTCCTGCCGATCCCTGAAGATCATGGGCACGCCTCGCCGTTGTCGGACCCGACGGATTCTACAAGATAGTCTCGTGCCTCTTTCGTGCCAGCCCGGCCGGGGATCGGAGGTCACGCCCGCGCGGAGCGAAAGCGCGGCGGCTGCGCCGCCGGCGCGGAGTCCGGTGCGTGGAGCCCGGACAGCCCGGTCTGTTTGGCGGGCACCCCGGGCGCTCACTGCGGCCTTGCATCGGCGACACCGGCAGGCGAACTTGACCGATCCGGGGGACGCGCAGGGCCGCGCGTCCCGGGGCTGCGACGGCGGTTGGGGGACGGCCTACCGTTCCCCCCCGCGCACGGCGGCCGCTGTCGCGAACGGCGGCGCCGAGGCCTGGATCCGGTGCGGGCCGCGGCCCGCGCCGCGGCCGGACGAGCCCGTGTCGAAGGAGGTCGCATGTCGCTGGAACGCGTCGTCGTGGGGGTCGATTTCACCGAAGGCTCCACCGCCGCCGCGCGTTGGGTCGCCCGGGAGCTGGCGCCGGACGCGGAGCTGGTGCTGGTGTACGTCGTCGACATCCCGACGCCGCCGGCGTTCCTTCAGGGCGCGTTCCCGCCGCACGACGAGCTGGTCCAGACGACGATCCGCGGAGCGGAGGCGCGGCTGCGCGAGCTCGGCGGCGAGCTGCGCGCGCGGCTGATGTGGACGAAGGTGCGGGTCGGCCAGCCGGCGGAGGAGATCGCCGCGGAGGCGGAGGAGATGCACGCGGGGCTGATCGTCGTGGGTGAGCACGGGAAGCGCCGCGGCTTCTGGGACGTGCTCGGCAGCACGGCGGAACGTCTGGTGGCGCGCTCGTCGGTACCCGTCCTGGTCGCCCGGGGTTCGCCCCAGCAGCCGCCGCGCCGCATTCTCGCGCCCGTGGACGAATCGCCGGTCACCGCTGCGGTCCTGGAGCTCGCGTGGGAGCTCGCGATGCGCTTCAACGCCCGCGTGACCGCGTTGCACGCGCTGCCGTCATCGCTGTACGACCACCCGCGGGCCGAGACATTGACGGGCCGGCTGGACCTGGACGAGCTGGCCCGGTCGGGCGCGCGGCAATGGCTCGAACAGGAACTGGCGGCGGCCGGTTTCGGTCCCGGCGAAGCGGATGTGCTCGTGACCATGGGGAACGTGCGGGATGAGATCCGCACGGCTGCGGAACGGTTGGAAGCGGACCTGATCATCATGGGGAGCCGCGGATCGACCACGGGCATCGAGCGCGTCATTCTCGGCAGCGTAGCGTCCGCAGTGCTCCGGGGCGCGAACTGCCCGGTGCTCGTGGTGCCGCCACGGACCGGGGAGTCCTGACCGGGCCGTGGTCGCCTGAGTGCGCCGGAGGGCCATGCCGGCGCGCCCCGGGACCGATCCCTCGATGCGAAAAGGCCCCGCGGAGCGAATCCGCGGGGCCTCTCATCTTCAGGCGACGACGGCGATCGCGTCGATCTCGACCTTCACGTCCTTCGGCAACCGGGCCACCTGCACCGTGGAACGGGCCGGCCGGTGCTCGCCGAAGTACTCGGCGTAGACCGCGTTCATGGCCGCGAAGTCGTTCATGTCCGCCAGGTAGACCGTCGTCTTCACGACGCTCTGGAGCGATGCCCCCGCCGCTTCCAGGATCGCGCGGAGGTTGTCCAGCACGCGCGCGGTCTGGGCCGAGACGTCGCCCTCGATCACGGCTCCGGTGGCCGGATCCAGCGGGATCTGCCCCGCCGTGAACACCAGGTTACCGACCACCTGCGCCTGGCTGTACGGACCGATCGCCGCCGGGGCGTTCGGCGTCCGGATCTCCTTCAACTCCGCCATTCGTCCGCATCCTCCTTGGGGTTCGCAACGTGGCGCCACGGGGCGCCAGCCGTACCACTTCCGTTCGACAGCGGGCCGCAGGCACCGACCGGGGCTCAACCTCCGTGGTGCTGGAGGACCCCCTCCATGAGCTCGTCGGCCGACACCGGCGCCACGCCCGCTTTCCCGACCTCGATGCCCGCGGCGTGGTTCGCGAGAACCGCGGCCTCGATCGGGTCCGCGCCGGCGGCCAGCGCCACGCCCACCACCGCGATGACGGTGTCGCCGGCGCCCGAGACATCATAGACGGACCGGGCCACGGTCGGCACCCGCACGTACTCCCCGCTCTCCGTCATGAGCGCCATACCGTCCTCGCCCAGGGTGACGAGCAGGTTCGCGCACGCGAGCTGACGGCGGGTACGCTCCATCCACTCCGGGTCGTCCGCGTTGACGGGCGCGCGCAGCGCCGCGCCGAGCTCGACCTTGTTCGGCTTGAACACCGTGGCGCCCGCGTAATCGAAGAAATGCCGCGCCTTGGGGTCGACGACGACGGGCACGTCGCGCGCACGGCCGAGCTCCATGGCCGCGGCGATGACCCTGGGGGTGAGCACGCCCTTGTCGTAGTCCTCGAGCACGATCACGTCGCACGCCTCGGCGCATTCCGCCATGGCGGCGATGATGCGGCGCTCGGTGACCTCGTCCACATCGCCTTCCTCCTCGTAGTCGAAGCGGACCACCTGCTGGTTCCTGGCCAGGACGCGGGTCTTGACCGTGGTGCGGCGGCGGTCCATGACCACGAGGCCGTGGGCGCCGATGCCCGCCCGTTCCAGCTCGTCGCGCAGCTCCTCGCCGGACCGGTCCGCGCCGATGCAGGCGATGAGGTCACAGGCGGCCCCCAGCGCCACCACGTTGGCGGCCACGTTGGCCGCGCCGCCCACCGCGCGCCATTCCTCCTGCACGTGCACCACGGGCACGGGCGCTTCCGGCGAGATCCTCAAGGCGGCGCCTCGCAGATAGACGTCCAGCATGGCATCGCCGACCACCAGGACGCGGACCTGCCGGGCCCGCTCCAGCAGGTCGGCGATGCGATCAGGCTTCAATCGCTTCACGTATCGATCCGGGATCAGGGCACGGAACTTGTGTATCCAGGCCGACCGGGAGCCGGCCGGGCCTGAAAATACCGTGCGACACGAGCGATGTAAAGCGCGCGGGCATGGCAAGTTCCGGGAGTAGACCATGACGCGCGCGGTGATGGCCATCGACGAGCGACTCCGCACCGTTGCCCTCGGCGCCCAGGACTACGCCACCCTCGCGCTCCGGGCGACACGGGGGATCGTGACCCGCCCCTTCTACTGGCGCGACACCTTCGAGCAGATGGACCGGATCGGGGTCGGCTCGCTCCCCATCGTCCTGCTGACCGGGATCTTCACCGGGATGGTACTCGCGCTCCAGAGCTCGGTCGAGCTGGTCCGGTTTGGCGCGAACATCTACCTCGGCAATCTCGTGGCCGCGTCCATGGTCCGGGAGCTGGGCCCGGTGCTGGGCGCGCTCGCGGTGGCCGGCCGGGCAGGATCGGGCATCGCCGCCGAGCTCGGGGCCATGCGCGTCACCGAACAGATCGACGCCATGGAGACCATGGGCACGGACCCGATCCGCAAGCTGGTCACGCCCCGGCTCGTGGCCGGCCTGGTGATGCTGCCGATGCTCACGATCGTCATGGACGTGATCGGGATCCTGGGCGGCCTGCTGGTCTCCGTCATGCGCGTCCAGCTCGGCGCGGACGTGTACCTGCGCGGCGTGTGGAGCGCCTTCGCCGTGTCCGGGATCACGTTCGGGATCGTTCCGCGGGACTTCGTGAGCGGGCTGCTCAAGCCGGTCGTCTTCGGCGGCATCATCACGCTCACGGGCTCGTACTACGGCCTGCGCGCAGGCGGGGGCACCGAGGGCGTCGGGCGTGCGACGACGCGGGCCGTCGTCGCGTCCTCCATGGCGATCTTCGCCTCCGACTATTTCATCACGCAGCTCCTCCTGGTGCTGCTGCCTCCCCCGCGATGAGCCGCGCGGAAGAACATGCCCGTGCGATCCGCGAGACGCTCCGCAGGGACACGCGCGGCCGGCCGGCGAGCCTGGTGCTCAATGCGCCGAAGATCGTGGAGTTGTGCGATGTGTGGCTCAGCTTCGAGACCCCGGTGCTCCGGGGCGTGGACCTGTGGGCGCGCGAGGGCGAGACCCTGCTCGTGGTGGGCGAGTCGGGCACGGGGAAGTCCACGCTGCTCAAGCTGATCCTCCGGCTGCTCACCCCCGACCGGGGCACCGTCCGGGTGTTCGGCATGGAGATGCCCCGGCTCTCCTTCGAGCAGGTGCTCGCGGTGCGGCGCCGCATCGGCATGGTCTTCCAGTACGCCGCACTCTTCGACTCCCTGACGGTCTACGAGAACGTGGCGTACCCGCTGCGCGAGAACACGAAGCTGCTGGAGCCGGACATCCGGCACATCGTACGGGAGCGGCTCCGGTTCGTGGACATGAACCCGGATGTGGTGAGCAACCTGCTCCCCGGCGAGCTCTCCGGCGGGATGCGCAAGCGGGTCGGGATCGCTCGGGCCATTGCCACCGATCCGGAGCTGATCCTGTACGACGAGCCCACGGCCGGGCTTGACCCGCTGGCCGTGAACACCATCACGCGGCTGATCCGGAAGCTCCAGGTGGAGCTCGGGGTGACGTCCATCGTGGTGACGCACGATCTGCGCGCGGGTTTCCGGATCGCGTCCCGGGTGGCCATGCTGCGGAATGGCCGGATCCTGTTCGACGGGTCGCCGGAGGACATGGTGGCGGCGAGCGATCCGTACATCGAGGCGTTCCTGCGGGCCAGTTGAGCCATGCGGGGCAGCCGACTTCGCGGATCCGGGCTCGTGTGGAGCCAGGTCAGGGTCGGGGTCCTGATCCTCGTAGGGCTCGCCATCCTCGCGTACGCGGTGTTCCGGGTCGGGGACCTGCTGAACATCTTCACCGGCCGCTACGAGCTGGTGGCGCTCTTCCCCACCGCGGCGGGGCTGGTGGAGGGGTCGGCGGTGACGGTGGCGGGGCTGCGGGTCGGACAGGTGGAAGAGGTGGAGCTGATCCCGCTGCACCGGCAGTACGGCGGAAATCACGTGTCCGTCCGGATCTCCGTCTCGCAGGACGTCCGGGAGCAGATCCGCGCGGACTCGCGGGCGCAACTCCGGACCCAGGGGCTCCTCGGGGACCGGTACATTGACGTGGAGCCGGGCACGCCCGGCGCGCCGGTCCTCCGGCCCGGGGACACGATCCCGAGCGTGCCTCCGATCCAGGTCGAAGACCTGATCGCCACGGCGTCCGGGATCCTCGACGAGGCGGGCGCCGTGATCGGCAGCCTGCGGCGGATCACGGCGGCGATCGAGCAGGGGGAGGGGACGCTCGGGCGGCTGCTCACGGATGACGCCCTCTACACGCAGCTCGCGGGCGCGGCGGCGGAGCTCGAGTGGTCGCTCCGGGCGGTCATGGACGCGGACGGGACCCTCGGCCGGCTGATCCGGGACCCGGCCCTGTATGAGGACCTCCGCGCGGCGGTGGCGCGCCTCGACAGCATTGGCGGCAGGGTCCTGCAGGGCGAGGGCACCCTCGGCCGGCTGCTGAACGACGACTCGCTCTACCGGAGCCTGCTCGGCGCGGTCCAGCGCGCGGATACGGCGGTCTCGGGGCTGACGGAGATCCTGGGCCGGGCCGCCGCGGCGGACGGCACGCTCGGCCGACTGATGACCGACCCGGCGCTCTACGACCAGCTCCTGAAAGCGGTGGTGGACCTCCAGATCCTGCTGAACGACATCCGCGCGAACCCGAGGCGTTACCGGCCGGAGATCCGCATCTTCTGAGCGCGAGCGCGGTGCCGCCCGCTACCGGATGCGTCGCCCGGGCGCTAGCTTCCCACTACGGCCCGGCCCGAGCGGTCGACCGCGTGTTCGATACAGGCAGGTGAGACAGGGCGATGCAACGCTGGATCGTGGTCCTGACCCTCGTGGCCGGTCTGGCCGGCGTGAGGCCCGTGACCGCGCAGGTGACGCGAGCGGACTCGGCGGCGGTGATCCAGGGTGCGGCATCCGAGCTGGAGGCCCAGGGGCGCCGCGAGCTGGCGAAAGCGCTGTACGAGTATCTCATCCGCCGATACCCGGGGACGCCGGCGGCGCTGGAGGCCGAGCGGCGCCTGGCGGTGGCCCGGGCGGCGGCACAGACCGGACTCGATCGCGAAGGCCGGGTGGAGCTCACCGTGTGGAGCACGCTCTTCGGGCTCTGGCTCGGCGTGGCCGTGCCGGCCACGTTCGGCGCGAACGACCCGGAGCCGTACGGGCTGGGTCTCCTGATCGGCGGGCCGGCCGGTTTCCTGGCGTCCCGATACTACACGAGCCGGACCTGGGTCGGGACCGGGGACGCCCGGGCCATCACCTGGGGCGGGATGTGGGGCACGTGGCAGGGGTACGGCTGGCGGGAGGTGCTCGGGATCGGCACGCGCACCCACGAGGTCTGCCCCGGCTGCCCGCCGGCGGAGGAAACGCCGTCCGAAGCGGTTTTCGCTTCGATGCTGGTCGGGGGCCTGGCCGGCGTGGCCACCGGAGCGCTCCTCGCCCGGAGCCAGGACATCCCGCCCGGCACCGCGACAATGGTGAGCTTCGGGTCGCTGTGGGGGACCTGGTTCGCCGTGGCGGCCGGCATGCTGGGCGATCTCGAGGGCGACGACCTCCTGACCACCGCGCTCCTCGGAGGCAACGCCGGCCTCGTGTCCACCGCGTTCCTCGCCCCGCGCTGGGACATGAGCCGGGAGCGGGCACGGTTGGTCAACGTGGCCGGGGTGGCCGGGCTGGTGGGCGGGCTGGGCCTCGACCTGCTGCTCCAGCCCGATGACGACAAGGTCCAGGTCGCGATCCCGCTGGCCACCAGCGTTGCGGGCCTCGCCGCCGGGGCGCTTTTGACGCGCGGCTACGATCGGGCCCGGGACCGGGATGATGGGCCGGACAGCGGCGCCATGATCGAGCTCCGGGATGGCCGGCTCGGCTTCGACGTGCCGCTCCCGAGCCCGGCGCTGGTCCGGCAGCCCGGCCGCGATCACGGGCGGCTCGCGCCCGCCGTGCGCCTCACCCTGCTGGACGCGCGGTTCTGACGACCGGCGGGGGGCGTGACATCCGGCGCCGGGTGAGGCTCGACGCCCGGCCCGGACGCCCGGCGTCGCTCTTCCGCCTGGCCGTGCCCGACCCACCGATCGCGCCCGACCTCGATCCGCCGCTGCGCACCGGGTGGCGGGTCCTGCGGCCGGGACCCGCCCCTGCCCCGCCGGGTTTCCCGCCATCACCGGCCAGGGCGCACCGGTCCTCCGGATCCGGCACCACCCGCTGCTGCCGGCTGGGCCGCCGGGGGCCCGCATTGGAGCCATGGGGGCGCCGCGAGCCGGCGGACACCCCGCGGGGATGGGGTGAGTGACGTCGCCCGGACCATTTCGCGGGTGCGACGCCGCGAACGCCCGTCCCTCGCGGCGGGACACCGTGCCCCGCCGACGCGGCCCGGTTCCGCACGCCGCGATTGCCCCGGCACCGGTATGGGATCAGGGCTCGACCGCCCGAGCCTGCCGGACGCGGTCCAGGTCAGCGCGCCCCGCCCCGCGCGACGCGATGCAAGCCCGCGGCGTCGAGGATCGTGACCCGGGCGCCCTTCTGGCTGATGATCCCCTCGCGCCGCAGACCGGCGAGGGCCCTGGCGACCCCCTCCCGGGTCGTGGCCAGGCTCCGGGCGAGTTCCTCCTGGGTCTGCCGGAGGACGAGGGTGCCGCCGTCGCGGAAGACCCCGGCCGCCTCGGCGAACTCCACCAGCGTGGCCGCGACCCGCGCCCGCACGTCCTTCAACGTGACCTTCTCGATGAGCGCGACCAACCGGCGCAGCCTGCGGCCGAGGGCGCGGATCACGGCGTCCGCGATCTCCGGGTAGTCCCGGTATAGCGCCTGGAACGCGTCCCGTGGGAGGAAGAGGAGCCGGGTGTCCTCGAGCACCCGGGCCGATGCGGGGAAGGGTCCGCCGTCGAACATGGGTACCTCCGCCACCGGCCGGCCCGGCCCCTCGACGTGCAGGACCTGTTCGCGGCCGTCCGGACTCGCGCGGTAGACCTGGATCTTCCCTTCGACGACGATGTGGAGCCCGTGGCACGGCTCACCTTCGCGGAAGAGCTGGGCGTTCCGGGGCAGCGTCCGCGGGACGGTCCGGGACGCCACCGCCCGGACCGCCTCATCGCTCAGCCCGGCGAAGACATCGAGTCCGCGCAGGATCCGCTCGGCCTCTCCCGGCATCTCCACCTCCGCCTTCGTGCGGCGCGTGATTCCGACGTGTACGGGCTCCGGCGGCACGCCGTCCCCGGACCGATCCCGGCGCGCGGCGTCCGCCGCCGGCGGCAGCCAGGCCGGTGGGGGGTGCCGTGCGACGTCGCGTACCGACTCAGAACCGCTCTCCCCTGCCCTCGCGGATGTGGCTGCCCACCGGGCGGATACGCGTCCACATGGTCCAGAAGTACAGCGCCAGCCCCGCGATCTGGCCCAACCCGCCGAGGACCACGATCCACGCGAGCCAGTGGGAGGCGCTCCAGGCCCGGGCCGTTTCCGCCAGGACGCGGGAGGCGGTGGCCACGGTGAGGATCCAGTACGCCGCCTCCACGCGCTCCGGCCGGTACCGGGTGTCCCCCTTCTCCGCCCGGGGGAAAAGCCACAGCGCGACGCCGAGGATCAGGAACATCACGAACCCGACCAGCACGGCGTGCATGTGGGCGGAGACGAGATGGGGGTGCGGCCAGACCCCGAACAGCTCCCGCCGGACCAGCAGGTAGCCGCCCAGGAGGAGCCCCGCGAACAGGAAGCCGATCCCCGTCTTGATGTACCGTCGGACGAGCGTGTACACGTCGCTACACCACGGGTGGGAAGGCCTGCGGGCAGCAGGGCCCCGGCCGGCTCATCCGCCCGGCTCGTGCCGAGCCGTGTCCGGGACCGCGAGCTTGCGAACCTCGACGCGCCAGTCGACCGGCCCCCGTTCCAGGTAGTCGAAGCGGAACGCGCCGTCCCCCTGGGTGGCCCTGAGCGTGTAGTACATGCACTCGGGGTCGTGGTCCACGGTCAGCTCCAGAACCTCCCCGGGCGCCAGCGCGTCATACGCGCCCATGATCGTTTCGAACCGGTCCCTGGGCGGGATCGGCCGAACATCCAGGAGAATGCNGCGCCCCTCGCTCATCGCCCGGCTCCTCCCGGCCCGCCGGCGATGCCGATCAACTCGGCGCCCGCCTTGCTGCCACACCCCCAGCCGCCCCGGTGGCCCAGCCAGGCGCGCCAGGCGTGGCGGAAGCGGGGCGTGCTCGGCGCGAGGGCGAAGGTACCGGCGTACCCGGCGAGGGCCAGGGCGCCCATGAGCCGCCCGATCCCGAGTCCTACCTGTCCCACGGCTTCGGGCCCGCCGCCCTGGAGCCGGATGTGGCGGATCCGGCCGCCGCCCGCCTCCAGCACGGCATCGGGCGTGGTGAGCGGACCGGCGCCGGGATCGATGTCCCAGGCCAGACCGACCGCTCCCGGGGGCGCCATCTCGGCAACCGCGCGCAGCCACGCCATCACTTCGGCCCGGCCGGTTTCGACGGCCAGGAGCAGCGTGGCGCCCGCCTCCGCAAAATGCGGCACCGCATCCGCAACGACAATGGCCGCGTGGTCCGGATCGACGGTGGCCACGATCGGAGCACCCAGCGCCGTGCCGAGCCGGGCGGTCGCCGGATCGGCGGCCCGGCCGGCGTCCCCCAGCCGGAACGCGGTGATCGGCAGCCCGGACCGGGCAGCTCCGGCCGCCATGGCTTCGACCGCGGCCGTGGGCGCCCCGGGTCCCAAACCGTGGGCGTGGCCCTCCTCCAGCTCCAGCCCCGCGAACCCACGCCGTACGCCCGCGGCCACCAGCTCGGGGAGTGCGGCTTCCGGCAGGGCCGAAGAACTCAGCGTGAGCCGCATGTCACACCGACCGCCGCGAGATGGCCACGCGCCAGACCGTCGGGCCCTGCTCCAGGTACTCCCACCCGAACTCGCCCGGGTACTGGAACTCGAACTGGTAGCGCAGCGGCTTCGGGTCGTGGTCGTTGACCAGGATGAACGACTCGCCCGGCCGTAGCGAAAGAAAGGTCTCGAAGATCGTCGGGTGCTTCTCCCGGGGCGGGATCACCCGCACATCCAGCTCGCGCGTCTCGCGCTGCGACATTCTCGGCTCCTCGTTGGCTGATCGGTTGATTTCCCGGCCATGGGACCGGGGGACCTCACGCATCCGCCCGGCGGCGGATGAAGACCCGCACGAGACCGGGCTCCTGCTCCCGGACCTCATACGTGAAGCCGCGCTCCTCGAGCTGCGGCAACAGGAACTGCGGCACGCGGACGTTGATCTGGACCAGCGTCCCGCCGGGCGGGAGTCGCTCCGCGGCCTCCAGGGTGCGTAGCATCGGCTCCGGCGGCTCCAGCCCTCGCACATCGAGGTAGGCGACGTCATCGCCCCCCGCCTCCCCGGGCCTGGCCGGGTCCGTCTCCCGGGCAGCTGTCCCGGGCCGGGATTCGTGCCCGATGGATCCGCCGTGTCCGGCCTCCGCGGGTCCCGCAAGCGCCGGGGACAGGTCGGCCGGTCCGGGGTCCGTGGCTGCGGGCGTGGAGCCGTGGCGGTAGAACCAGACCCGCCAGTCGTCGTCCGCCAGCCGCTCGGTCCAGTGCTCGAAGCCGTGGCGGGCCATGACGGCGTAGAGCGGCACGGGTTCGAAGATCACCCGGAGCCGCAGGACGCCGCCCTCGGGGACGGCCCGTCGTGCGGCCATGATTCGGCTGAACGGCTCGCGGCCCGAGCGGAGATCCTCGCGGACGTCCAGGTCCACGATCCGCTCCGGTGGGAGATGCCGCAGCCACGGTGGCATCCCGGTCGCGGGCGTAGCACCCCGCGAGGCGATGAGGCCGGGTCGCGGGGCGTGGCGATCGTCCGCTCCCCGTTCCGCCACTGGCCTGGCGTCGGCTCCGATCGCCCGGTTCAGCGCCGCAACGACTTCTTGAGGGTCCAGACCGGCCAGCTTCGCAGCCTGTTCGACCGTCGCCAGGCGAGCCATGACCTTGCGCATGGTCGGACTCCGCAGGCGCTCGAACACGGGCGAGAGCGAAACGAGCACGTCAACCATGCGCTCGCCGTGGGCGAGGACGGTCGAGATCCGGTCCCCGGGCCGGATCACCATGCGCCCTCCCGGATCCTCCCCGGGTGCCAGCGCGGCTCCCAGACCAGCTTCGGACGGATCTCCTCCACGCCGGGCACGGCGCCCAGCACCGCCAGGATGGCGTTCGTGATGTACGTCTCCATCGGGCAGCCGGGCGTGGTCAGCGTGTACGTGACCTCGACGACGCCTCCCTCCGCGCGCAGGTCGTAGACGAGGCCGAGGGTGACGATGTCGAGGCCGATCTCGGGGTCCACCACCCACTTCAGGGCATCCCACGCGAGCGCCTCCAGGTCGGCTTCGCCATCCGGAGCCTGGACGGGCTCCGGATCAGGAGGGGTGGGGACACCGCCGCCGTCGGCCAGGAGGGGCGCGTCCGGGGCGCCCGGCCAGGCCGATCCGGGCTCGGCCGCCGACCGGGGCGTCGGGTCCGGCATTGCCGCCGCGAGGTGGTCCAGTGCGGCGTGCAGGTTCGCAAGCACGTTCATTCCGGTCTCCTCCGCGCAATGGAGCTCATCTGCACGATCTCGATACCGACGCCCGCTGCGTACGCGACGGCGGCCAGCCGGGCGCCGGGCGGGAGGCCGAGCAACGTCGCCCCGATGATCCCGGATGCTCCCAGGAGCTGGAGCGCCCCGGCGGCGTGGGCGAGCTTCTCGCCGTACAGCTCCGCGACCCGCGGGACCGCCCGCCTCCCCGCCAGCGGGCCGAAGCGGTGGTACCAGACCAGAAAAGGCAGGATCTTGTAGTAGTGCGCCGCCACGAAGAGGCTGATGCCGAGCAGCGCGGCGCAGACGTAGGCGGTGACGAGCCGGGGCGAAGTCAGCCCTGCGGGGAGCGCAGCGGGCGCCAGCACGAGCGCCAGCGCCAGGACGCCCAGCGCCCCACCCGCGAGCCGCATCCCGGGATCGAGCTTCGGCCGTTTCCGGTGGCGGAAATAGAGCGCCGCCTGGAGCAGGAACGCGGCGGCGCCGGCGGCTACGAGCGCCGCCGCGGCCCACATGGCGGCGAGCGGGATCACGTGGTGGAGCAGCGAGAGCCCGAGGACGCCTGCCCCGATCAGCGCCGCCGCGACCTTGCCCGGCCGCTCGCTCGCGCCGTGGCTCAACAGGAACATGGGCAGGAGGTGCCGGGCCACCCCGACGATCACCAGCAGGACCCACCCGGCGATCGCCACGTGCAGATGAACGCCGACCGCCAGGAACCGGTGCGCGCCGAGGTAGCCGAACCTCAGGTTCGCGACCAGTGTCATGCCGAGAGCGATGGTCGTGAAGAGGAAGAACCCGGCGCCCGCCAGCGACCACCAGGTGAGATCCCGGGTCCGGACCCGAGCGAGCGTGGCGGCAAGGTTGCCGAGGAACAGGAGTAATCCGGTGGAGAACAGTCCGGCGCCGGTCCACTGGAGCCCGTGCACCCCGAATGCGAGCCCGACCGCGAATGCCGCGACGCCCGGCGCGAAGAGCCAGAACGCCAGGTGCGCCAGGCGTTCCGATCGGATCGGCGCCCCGAGCGCGACCGGGAGGAACTGGTACAGGGCGCCGAGGATCGACGTCGTGATCCAGCCCAGTGTGAACAGGTGCGTCACGGCGACCACCCGGGGCAACGGGAAGTATCCCCGCGCCACGTCCGGCGCGATCCGGACGAGCCCCAGCGCGCCCACGCCCCAGAACGCGAGCGCGGCGGCGAAGTGCTCGCCAGGGAGGCGGAAGGGCGGCGCGCTCGGCGAGCCGAATCCGCCGGGGAGCGGCATGGTCGGCCGGCCCGGCGCGGTGTGTGCTTTCATCCGCCGCCCCCCTCCCGGCGACGCGCCGGGGCGGTGGCGCTTCCGGCCGTCGCGGCCGCGCGCCTCGCCGCCCAGTTCAGCCGCCGGTGTCGTCCACCGAAGGGTAGAATGCCGTTCAGATCGATCGTAGCTGCCATGGATCGCGATCTCCACGGGCCGCGGCGTGCCCCGCGATCGAGAATCGTTCTCAGTCCGCCGTCACGAATGTAGGGAGAGGTCACGGGAGTGCGCTGTGACGAAAGTCACACGGGGGAAGGCGCCGGATCTCGCGTTCGACCGCCTCGAGGCCGCCGTCGTGGTGCTGGTCCCGGGGCCGGGGTTGGGACCGTGGCTGAAGAGCCATCCGCCGATCGATGGCCGAGCCAGCGTCGGGCCGGACGCGGTGCCCGCGGACTGACGCCCCCGGTCGTGGACGCGCGCCGAGGCGTCGTCATCGTTCACGGCCGGCACCGGCGCAGGCGATCCCGCCCGCCAAGGAGGTCCATGAGACGCCTTACACCGGGTGATGTCCGGACGGTGGCGGAGTCAGCGCATCGTCTAACGGAGGAACGGAACGGCTCGACGGTCGGGATCGATGGCAGTACCCCACGCACGAGAAAAGGCGCNGAATAATATATCAATAACATGCACTAACGTTCTCTACAACGTCGATACTCATATCATTCCACAGCCCGCCCTCCGGCGACGCCGGTCCAGGCGCCACCTCGTGGGCATCCCAGGGAGACGCGATGGAGCCCATCCCGCTCGACGTCGTCCACGCACGCGTCTCTGCACGTGAGGCCCTCGGGACCGCGCCAACGCCGGGCCTTCCCCACCGGCGATTCGGGCGCGTCGGGCGGCCCGGATCGTCCGTAACGGGAATGGCCGCTCGAAGCCTCACAAGCGCGCCGATCACCACGGGAGGGGGCCGGGCGCCGCTGCCCAGCCCGTACGGGCGGATCCGCCCCAGTCGCCCGCGAGCGGATGCATGGCATCCATCCCCCATTGACAGCCGCGGCGGCGTCGTACGAGATAGGTGGTACATCGAGAACTGCAGCGAGCCGGTGTACGGCAAGAACCGGCTCGACAAGGGGGCAAGACAATGGCGGAGGTCTCGTCAGCCGTCCAGGCCATCGAGCGCGAGCTCGCGGAGCTCGGCGATCCGGAGATCGCGGCGTTCCTCGCCCGGTTCTTCAAGACCGGACCGGGCGAGTACGGCGAGGGCGACCGGTTCCTCGGCATCCGGGTGCCGGTGCTGCGGCGGCTCGCCAGGAAGCACCAATCCCTGGGCCTCCCCGACTGCCGGGTCCTGCTCACGTCGTCCTACCACGAGGCCCGACTCCTCGGACTGTTGATCCTCGTCCGGGCCTACGACCGCGGCGACGAAGCGAAGCGGGAGGAGATCTACCGGCTCTACCTGGACCACCTCCCGTACGTGAACAACTGGGACCTCGTGGACAGCTCGGCGGAGCACATCGTGGGGAGGCACCTCCGGAACCGGGACCGCTGGATCCTCTACGACCTGGCGCGGTCGAGCTCCGTGTGGGAGCGCCGGATCGCGATCATGGCCACGTTCCACTACGTGAAGGCCGGTTCTTTCGACGAGACGCTCCGCATCGCCGATCTCCTGCTCACGGATCCGCACGACCTCATCCACAAGGCGGTGGGGTGGATGCTTCGGGAGGTGGGCAAGCGGGACCGGGCGGTGGCGGAGGCGTTCCTGCGGCCCCGCTACAAGCGGATGCCCCGCACGATGCTGCGCTACGCCATTGAGAAGTACCCGGAGCCGCTGCGGCAGCGGTACCTGCGCGGGGAGGTCGAAGCCGAGGACGCGGCGGCCGCGACGTCGCGATCCTGAGTCGATGACAGGCCGGTGCGCGCTGCGAGCCGCCGCCAGGGCGAGCCCNCAGCGACTGCGGCGTGCGTCCGTGCTCAATCATCGGTGGATACGGGCTCGTGCTCTCCGAGGAGCCGAGAGCGTCCGATCCGTAGACCGGAATCGAGCCCATGTTCGAGGCGAGCGCGGTCAGGGGACGCCTGGCGGATCATCGGCCTAAGGACGAGACGGGCGATGAGCGCACCGATGCCACTGTGCCAGGCGCTCCGCCTTCATTGGGGCCGGCCCCGTGCCGCGTCGATCGTAAAGGGCAATCACTGCAGGGCGTACAGGAGTACCGGCGGGAACGGCACGTTCCGGAACCCCAGCGTGCGCCCATCCGAAATCTCGACGATCCGGTTCAGGTCCGGCAGCGTCGCGAGCTCATCCCCGGTCCCGAGATTCAACACCCGCGTCTCCGGAGGCGCTNCGTCGCTGCCGCGATGGCCGGTGGGAGACCGGTACGTCGGAGGACTCGAGCTCTCGAGGATCGAACTCCAGGCGTACTTCCCAGTTGACGTGGTCTGGAGACCGCCCNAGATCGACGTTGCTGACGGTCAGTACGGGCGGACCCGACAACGCCGGGAAGCCATGCCCGGTGAAGGTCGAGTCTTCGGACAGCTCGGCAGCGGGCGACAACGTGCCGGGCCGTGGCAACTCGCCGACGTACCCAGCCCGAGAGAACAGCGAAACTCGCTTGTTGCGGGTATCGACGAATCCTACCGTCTCGCCGGGGCCGCTCACGAGCGTGCCGCTCCTCCGGAGCTCGCCCGGGCTGCCTCCCTCCCGACCGAACCTCGCCACGTCCTTGCCGCCCCGTGCGGCGCACACGATCTGCAACTCGTACGAGTCGAAGGTGCACGCGTAGTCGGCCGTCATTGCGGCGAGGTCATTTCTTTTGGAGACCGGCAACGGCGAGGACCTCCCCAGGAGCCGGACGCGGGCTCCATCGAGAGGCCGCGGCGGCGATCCGTCGCTGCGACCGCACGCCACGACCAGTGCGGCCACGATCAGGCAGGCGTGTCCCACGTGACCCATGGTTCGCCCTCCCGTGGTGCACCACGGACTGTCGTGGTCGCCCGCGACAGGTGCTGGCCTACACGGTCGCGCGGACCTCCCAGACGGGAAGCAATTCCCCTGGACANGCGACGGTTCCGGCAGGGGGTCCGGCCGACCGACGGCGAGCAATGGGAACGCAAGCCCGGGGGCCCAATGGTTCCGCATCTCAGCCGCCCGCGCAAGGCTGTGATCGATGCGCATCCGCTGGCTGACGATGACTGCAATGCCCGTCGAAGGGCTCCATCACCCCGGACGGAGTGAGATCTAGCGCGCCTTCCACCGCCTCGTCGGTTCCCTCGGTAGCCGGCCATGCGTCCGGTCACGGCCAGCGCATCCGACCAATTTCGTGACAGCGGCACCNGGTTGATTCTCCCAATGGTTCCGAGGGGTGGGTCTTTCCCGTTTCGTTCGCGAAGCCGCCACGGATTCCTTGCGAATCGGGCGGCGTTCTCCTAAGATTTCTCGCTTTTTCGTGTGACGCCCCATGGACGCCCCCACGCCACAGGGCGCATTCCTCATCCCCCCAGCGCGGAGGCCGCGAACAATGAAGTTGCCGCAGACCAGGAGGAGCGCTCCCGCGCTCCTGGTCGGCGTCGTGTTGTTTTTCGCCCTGACGACCGACGCAACGGCTCAGGAAGCGTCGAACACGCTTCGCGCATGCTTTGTCCCGGGAACCGGGACGATCTACCGGATCGGGGCGCCGGGACTCCCGTCCTCGTGACTCTCGAATGCGCACGTCGAGTTCACGTGGAACCTGAAAGGGGTCGCGGGGGAGCCGGGTCCGCAGGGCGAGCCGGGACCGGCCGGTCCTCAGGGTCCGCAGGGTCCCCCGGGTCCGCAAGGCCCGCAAGGACCGGAGGGTCCGCAGGGTCCGCCGGGCCCGCAGGGTCCCCAGGGTCCGCAGGGCGAGCCGGGACCAGCCGGTCCGGAGGGACCGCCGGGACCCCAGGGACCGCCCGGACCCCAGGGCCCCCCAGGACCACCGGGACCTGTCGGCCCTCGCGGCCCTGCCGGTGACCCCAGTCTCCCCTGTGCGGGATGTGTCGACAACGGCTCGCTCCAGGTGCTCACGGCCCCGGGGCTGGTGGCGAACTCCGCCACCACGGCGACGCCCGACAAAACGCCCAACGCCATCGTCGCGCGGGACGGCAACGGGGATTTCGCGGTGCGGAACATGAACTTCGAGGTCATCCAGACCTCCCTCAGCCAGGCCGGCACGCGCACCGTCATGGTGGACCAGAACAACGCGCCCTTCATCCGCATCGGGGCGGACAACATCTTCCTGGGAGAGCGGGCAGGTGAGATCAGCACCACGGCCTCGCAGAACGTGGGGATCGGCGACTCCGCCCTCCGCAACCTCACGGCCGGCATCCGGAACACGGCCGTGGGCGCGGCGGCCGCCGCCACGGTCACCACGGGGCTGCGCAACACGGCCGTGGGGATGTCGGCCCTCGCCTCCATCACGACCCAGAACGGCAACACCGCCGTGGGGAACTCGGCCCTCACGATCCTCTCCACCGGGGGGGGGNAACATCGCCATCGGCGACGGCGCGGGCGCGGCGCTCCTCAACGGGAGCAACAACATCTACATCGGCAACGCCGGGGTGGCGACCGAGGACCAGAGGATCCGCATCGGCACCGCCGGGACGCACGCCGCCACCTACATCGCGGGCATCCGGGGCACGACCACCGCCGCCGCCGACGCCGTCCCCGTGATCATCTCCTCCCAGGGGCAGCTGGGAACCGTCAGCTCGTCGATCCGCTTCAAGCACGACATCGAGGACCTGGCGGCCATGAGCGAGCGCCTCTACGACCTCCGTCCCGTGTCGTTCCGCTACCTGCCGTCCATCGACCCCAAACAGACGCTCACCTTCGGGCTCATTGCCGAGGAGGTGGCGGAGGTGATGCCCGAGTTGGTGGCGCGGGATGCGGATGGTCAGATCGAGACGGTGAAGTACCACCTCCTGTCGCCGCTCCTCCTGGCCGAGGTGCAGCGCCTGCGGCGGGAACTGGACGCGGCGGCCACGAGGGAAGCCGAGCTCGCCGCCAGGATCGCCCGGCTCGAAGCCAAACTCGACGCCCTGCTCGCCCGTGACGGCGGCTTAGAGGCTGCGGGCGAGCGCGCCGGCACGCAGGAGTGATCGGGCGGGATCGCAAGACGGCCCCGGGCCACGCAAGGTGGCCCGGGGCCGTTTCCATGACGCCCGTTTCCACCCCGGGTCACGCACCGCCGCCCCGGACTCGAACACGGAGCGGCTCGTCCCCGGTTCCACCAATGACATAGCGGGATCGCACGCGCCGGCGGTCGGAGAGCGGCGCTCCCCCTCCGCCGGATCCCTCGAGTCCGCAGCCGCAGCCGCCCCGAAGCGGCGACGGCACCTTCGCCCACCACAACGCGACGGGCAACGGGAGTCGGCGCCTGCGTCCACCAGCGCCAATCATGCCCCCCAGGCGCGATCACAGCACCGGACAGTTCGTATGGAGCCGGCGGGAGTCGAACCGAGCGGAGCGAGGTCGCCGCAAGGCACACCCGCGTGCGCCG
>JGI25326J35508_1000276_pt1:0-22500 | contig 38601 bp, 22 predicted proteins | sample HigsolmetaAR201D_FD_35508 | JGI IMG/M metagenome (IMG submission 35508)
CCCTGCCGCCCCGCCGCAGCAGCGGCGACCAGATATTCACCTGGTTGTTCTGGTTGGTCGGCAGCGGCGCGATGGCCACCAGGCGGAAATCGGGCTCCGCCGGGCGAATCGCCACACGGTACACAAACCGCGGATCGCCGCTGTAATACAGGTCGCGGATCAGCAGCCGATACGTGCCATTGGCCGGCACGGTGAAACTGTAGCTGGGATCATCGGCCGCGGTGTTGAACGAAAGGCCGCCGACATTGGTCGCGGTATCGTCGATCTCGCGAATGTCGGTGACTTTCTCTTCGCCGTTGGGGCCCTTCTCCACACGCTGCAGCAGCAGATACGGATCGGTGGCCAGGCCAAACCGCTGCGAGAACGCTTCGATCCAGTACGTCTGACCCTGCTTGGCCTCGAACTGGATGTAATCCACGTCGCGCGGCTGCTGGAACCGGCCCACGAACTCGCACGGCAGCGTCACGGTCTGGGCCTTGGCGGCGGGCTGGTTAGGCTCCTGCTCCAGCACCACCGGGGCCGACGTGAAGCCCAGCAGCACCGGATTGGAGTCGCCCTGCGGGCTCTTGAGGCGGTAGCTGAAACCATCGATCCACGCGCCGGCCGAGGTCACATACGTCTCGGCATCCAGCGTGCCGTCGCCGTTGGCCGCCGGCACGTCGATCGTCACTTCCAACTTCTGCAGCGGCCGGCCCGCGATCCGTTCATCGGTCGGTTGTCCGCCGGGCAGGTTGCGGCCGTAGATTTGGAGCTTGGCTTTGCTGCCGGGCGCAGCGGCGTTGGGATATACAAAATCGATGTATGGCCGATCGGCGATCTGGAGCCGATATACGTGATCGTTGCCGCCGGCGTAGACGAAGTCGTTGACCTTCACCACGTACGTGCCGTCGGCCGGCACGGTGAAGTCGATCAGCGGATCCTTGCTGATCGTGTCGCGGTCGGCATCGATCTGCTGCCCTTGGGCATCGAACAACGTGATCGAGGCATCGATGGGCGAATCGATGCGCTGGCCCAGCACCTGGATGATCAGCCGCTGGCCGGCCTTGGCGTTGAACTTGAACCAATCGACGTCGGCCGCGCGGTTGGAGCGGGCATTGACCACGCCCAGCGGAACTTCCTGAGCGGTCTCGGCCGTGTCGTTGGGCTCGGTCTCGATCGCCTCGGGCAGATCGCTCACCGCGAAGATGCGGGCGTTGGAGATGCCAAACTTGCCGATTGCGCGCACATCGTAGGTGCCCGGCGGCACGTCGCTGGCGATCGTCACCACGAACACGTTCGGGATCGGCTGCGGGCCATCTTCAAACGGCTTGGGATCGCGCGTCTTGGGCACGGCCGTGAGGCCGGGATGCGAGAAGTGCAGTTTCTCGACCAGGTCCAGGTCGGTGCCTGCGATCGTTACTTCGACGCTGCTGCCGCGGGTTCCGCCGGGCGGAAAGATCGAGTTCAGCCGGCTGGCAGGAAGCTGGGCCCACGCCGCACTACACGCGAGGCAGGCCATGATGCCTGCGGCGCGCGACAACCAAACTGCGAAAGCCTGGTACGACATGGATAACTCCTTCGATAGAAGACTCACCGGCGGGGCGGGCAGCGTGCGCCGTGCGACGCGTGACTGTCGAAGCCGGGCGGGCGGGACTCGCTTAGGATGCAGGTAAGCTCAAGTGGCGCAGCACGCGCCGGCAGGAATGATCCACAATCTTGGATCATACTATAATCGCTTCCGCACCCATTCGCACCTTTCGTATCGCTAAATCGGACGGATTTTGTGTAAGCGCTTCAAGCCGACCGGGCCAGCCAACCGCGACAGCCTGACACGCCGTAAGTGCCCCCAGCACTTGGGTGAGGAAGCCCTACGACAGGCCAAACGCCACTGCGAATTTGGACTGCTGTTGCCGGCAGAACATGGTTGCTTTCCGCGGCGGCTGCCACGCTGTGCGTTTTGACAGCGCACAGATGCAATAGCCGCGATGCGGTCACTATCAATTGCAGCGAGTTGCACGGTCGTTACCGCTTTTTCCGGTAGATGCCACTGCGCCAAATGCGTCTGTTGAAACTGTTTCAAAGCACGCATGGTGATCAGGCCTAAAACGAACGTATCCTCTCGTTTAAGGCGCACTCCATCCAACAAAAAAGGGCGGAAGGCATCGCGGCCTTCCGCCCCGGAGTATTGGCAATCGTTGGTCGCTCACCTGGGCTGCACTGGCAGGCAGCCATGTGAGCGAAGCCGGTTTAGTGGTTGAAGAGGAACTCCTTGGTGTTGATCAACGCCCAGAGGATATCCTCGTAAGCCACCTGCTTCTGGCTCTCGTTCTTCTTGATGTGAGCCAGGGCCACTTCCAGCTCGTTGGCCTGCGGTTCACGCGAGAACGCCCACAGGTACAACTCGCGGATCTTTTCCGCGTCGGTCCGGCTGTTATCCATGGCCAGCTTGCGAGCCCGGCCGTCACCAGCCGACAGCTTGCCCTGCACCTCGTTGGAGTTGAGCAGGTGCAGGCTCTGGGCCAGGTTGGCTTCCGACGAGCGTTCGCACTCGCACGCGCTTTCCGCCTGCGGCCGGCCGAACACGGTGAGGAAGTAGTTCATGCTGCCGCTGTCGGGCAGTTGCACCGCGCGGACCGTGGTGGGCAGACCGTTGAACGCGGTCTTGGTGCCGGTCACCTGATCGATGGCGTCCAGCAGCACCTCGGCGTTGAGCCGCTTGGGATAGTACCGCGAGAAGTTCTGCTTGTCGTTTGCGTTGTAATCGTTGGGCATCGCGCTCAACTGATACGTCTTGCTCCGGCAGATGGTCCGGATCAAGTCCTTGAGGTCGAAGCCACTCTGGATGAAGTGCTGAGCCAGGGCATTGAGCAGCTCGGGGTTAGAAGCCGGGTTGGTCACGCGCATGTCGTCCTCAGGATCGACGATGCCGCGACCGAAGAAGTGCTTCCAGTACCGGTTGACCAGCGACTTGGCGAAGAACGGATTGTTCGGATCCGCCATCCAGTCGACCAGCGCGTGGCGGGGATCTTCATCCGGCGACAGTTGCAATGGCTCGGCATCCAAGCCGGTGGGCGCCAGACGCTGACCCGACTTGGGATTGGTGGCGCCGGCCACGCCGCGCTTGTGGAAGATGCGCTCTTCGTTGGGTTCCAGGCCCGGCTTGCGGCCGACCTGCGAGAAGAACGCCTGGAAGCCGTAGTAGTCGTCCTCGCTCCACTTCTCGAACGGATGGTGGTGGCAGCGAGCGCACTGGATACGCAGCCCCAGGAACAACTGGGCGGTGTCCTCCACCTGCTCGTTGGCCGTCTTCACCTGCCGGTACCAGGTGACCGTCGGCTGCCGGCTGACCTCGCCCGAGGCCGCCAGGATCTCACGCACGAACTGGTCGTACGGCAGGTTGTTGTGGAAACTGGTGCGGATCCAGTCATGGAAGGCGTAGTTGCCGCGGACCGAGACGCTGTTGGCCCGTTTGATCCGCAGCACGGCCGCCCACTTGTTGGCGAAGTAATCGGCGTAGTCGATGCTCGCCAGCAGGCGGTCGATCAGCTTATCGCGCTTGTTGGGATCGGTGTCGCTGAGGAACTCGTTGGTTTCGTCCAACGTGGGCAGGCGGCCGGCGATGTCGACCGTCACACGGCGGATGAAGGTGGCGTCGTCGCACACTTCCGAAGGCGGAACGCCCAGCACCTTCAGCTTGTTGAACACGTGCTCGTCGACAAAGTTGACCGGCTCGGGCAGGTTCTTCACCTCGACCCCCAGCGGGATGCTGGCGCGGAACACGTCGACGTGGCCCTGATATCGGGCCATGATCGCCACGTCGCCCGTCAGATCGAGCGTCTTGACGATGCCTTCGGGCGTGACCTCGGCCATTTCCGGATCGTTGGCGTCGTACTGAGCCATCCGGGTCACGTCGCGGGTGGAGCCGTCGGTGTAGTGGGCCACCACCTTGATCTGCTGCTCACCGCCGCGAACCATCGCACGGCTGCGGGGCAGCACTTCGATGCTGACCACCTTGGGATCGGAATCGCTGCCGTAGGGCATGCCTTGCAGAATCCAGCGGCGGATCAGGCGGTACTCGTGGCTGTCGGCCTCCAGACGCTGGCCGCCACCGTGGGGCAGCTTGTTGATCGCCTTGAGCAGCAGCAGGCTCTGATCCGGGGCGGCGGGGAACAAACGCCGGCCGCGGCCTTCCTTCACCAGGTACTCGTAATCTTCCTCGGGTACAAAGCCCAGCAGAGCCAGCTTGAAACCGTTCTGGCCACTGGCCTTGCCGTGGCAACCGCCACCGTTGCAGCCCAGCTTGGTGAAGATGGGCACGATTTCGTTGGGGAAGTTGATCGGCAGCTCGTTGCCGATGTGCGTGACTTCGACCGCGATCTGGCCCACGACGCCTTCGGGGCTGCGGGCGGTGATCACCGCCTTGCCGTTGGCCAGTGGCGTGACCATGCCCGTGGCGTCAATCTGCACAATGCCGGAGGGATCGCTCTCGTAGGTGACTTTGCGGGTGTAATCACGGTACTGGCCGCTGTCGTACAGACCCGACACCACCAGTTGCAGGCGGTCATCCGCCCCGCGGAGCCGGCCGATATCTTCCGTGCCCGCAATGATTTCCAGCTTTTGCAGCTTACCCGGGTCACCCAGTCCCGGCGCTTCGGCAGCGGTGGCAGGGACAACCCCGAGCGCTGCGATGATCGCGAACCAGGCAAATCGCTGAAGAACCATTGGTGTCCCTCCCCGTGTCGGGTTTGCGCAGGCTTGGTCGTGTACAGACTTCAGAGCCCGCACCGCAAAGACCGCGGTGTGGTGGTGGCAGGTCGGTATGGTAGGTGTGGTCGGTTGGATGCAGGTAGCGCGCTGGGCAACCGAGGCAGCAGTTGCGAGCCCCCCGGAACAACGCGCAGGTCGGATCAAAGGCCGATTATAACACTCCTCGAACTACCACTTGCAAGCTCGATTGGCACATTTTGATCAAAAAATAAACAGGCGCTGATGCGTTGGCGCTGGGGGGCACCGCACGACGCATCCACGGCCGTCCCCATAAAATTGCCGGAAGCTCGGCGTTGGTTTCGCCGGAAAACGGCCAGGGCGATTTGATCGCCACGCCAAACGCGGCCCCGCTCAGCCCCCGCTTCAGGCGGGGCCACCCTCCTCGCCGCCAGGCGATTTCTACGCCATTGTGGCCCCCTCGCCCGACCGCTAGACCCCACCGCAGTTGCGGCCTACCATGAACTGCTAACTCTTTGAGGGAAAGCGGAATACTATGTCCACGGAGCTGTCAGGCGAACTGCAACAAGCCGCACACGATGTGCTGGGGTATCTCAATCTATCCTCTGGCACGCCCGACGCCCGTTTTCTGCGCCAACTCAACACGCTATTTGCCGCCCTCGAAGCCGACCAGCAGCCCGGCCAACCCTGGAACGTGTGCCAGCGCCTGCACGAGCTGCTGCAGGCCGAACTGGTGCGCGCCCGCGGCAGTTCCGCCGCCTTTCGCGAGACCAGCCAGGCCGAGGCGGTGCTCGATCTGGTTTTCACGCGGCTATTGCCGGCCTACCGCGAGTTCCATCGCGATCTGCTGTTCCACCAGCCCGACGATGCGCTGTTCCGGCCGTTCTTCCTCGGCCGGGCGTGCGAAGCCGTGCTGCAAGAAGGCTCGCCCTGGGACGAGCCCGAGCGAATCATCCCCGCGGCCATCGAACGCCTGAACGATTTCATCGGGCACCGGCCGGTGGCCGTGCTGCACAACCAGCGGATGGAGCCGTACAAGCACGAATGGGTGCGGCCGATCCCGCTGTATATCGAGGGGGCCGGCGTCGCGGTCGGCAAGTACCACGATGTGATCAGCATCGCGTTGGAGATTCTGCGGGGTACCGACCGCGATATCCTCGACATGGCCTACTTCGAGCTGGAGCGGATGGAAGAGTTGGCGCTGGACCCCCGCGCCTACGACTTCGACCATCCCGCCAACCAGCGCATCAATTACCAGTTCGGCCAGTGGGACCCCAACCGGATCGATAACCGCGGGCAGTACCGCCGGTTCGTCATCACCCAGGTCACCATCGACGCGCTGCTGGACCGCACGACCAGCACCCGCGGCGTTCCGTTTGAAGAACTGCTGTTTGAAGCGGCCGCGGTACTGGCCGGCACCATGCTGATGGCTTCCGGCGTGAGCGGTCGCGGCCCCGACACGCACGATTCGTCGACCACGCTGGCCACGCTGTTGCCGCGGATTGCGCATTACCGCGACGTCTTTTATCAGCGGCTGTTGGCCAAACTCAGCGGCCCCCACGGCGAGCGGCTGCGCGAAGAAGCCCGGGTGCGGCAGCAGCCCTTCGCCGACGCCCGGCAGCATCTCAACCGGCGGCTGGCGCGCCTGCGGGCGATCCAGCAGCAGCACGTCTACCTGGCCGGAATCTTCGCCAAGATGGGCTTTACCGAGGCCAGCCGGCGGCAAGTGGCGATTGTGCCGGTGGCTTCCGCCCGGATGATGTGCGAGATCCATTGCCGGGTAACCACGGCCAACCTGGCGATCAAGCAGGGCGATCTGGCCGGCGCGGCCGCCATTGTGGACGAGATCGAAGACCTGCTGCACCGCGCGATCGAGTGCGGGGCGATGATCGACCCCTGGAACCTGCTGGGGTTCGGCGCTCATTTCAGCTTGTTCCCCGCCTTGGAGAACAGCGTCCGCGACGTGCGGGCGGACGATCTGATCGACACCATGCGCGACATCTTCGCGCTGCGTTCGCGCATTCAGAGCGAGGCCGCGGCAGCCGGTCAGGTCGATCTGGCCGAACAGGTCGCCAGCCAGACCGATCGCCTGGCCCAGTGGTGGGACCGTTTTGCATCGGTCGAAGTCAGCGAGGTGGAAGGTTTCTCGGGCAAGGAAGCCGCCGAGTCGGCCCGGCACGTGGCCCGGGCGCTTGGCGACTGGCACAAAGCGGGCGCCGCCGCGGGCGATATTGCCTTCTGGCGGAGCCACGTCGATCAGTTCAACAGCACCAAGGCGTATGCCGAAGTGGTAGCCGCCCTGCTTGATCAGCAGGATTTGCGCGGTTCGGCCGCGCTGATGATGGCCTGGTTGAGCAACGTGGACCAGGCTCCGCTGGAAGAAGGCGATCACAGCTTCAATCGCCTGGCCCTGCGGTGGATGAATACCCTGCGGCTCAAGCACGACATGCCGCGTGAGCAGCGGTGGCAACTGCTGCGCTGGTTCTTCGATTACCTGGAAGCCAACGCGGGCGAATATTGGGAAGTGCCTGCGGCCACCTGGCCCGAGGGCGGCATGGTGCCCATCGAGGAACCGTTCGCCGAGGACGACGAGGAGGAAGAAGAGGACGACGATCCCTTCGCCGCCGCGTACGAAGGTGTGGTCTACCGCGACTCCACGCGCGACGGCATCGAAGGCGAACTGTTCGATCCCACCAGCCAGCCTACCGAGTACGAACTCGATCAAGAATCGACCCGGTTGCATCGCCGGCTTGGCTTCTTGGCCACGTTAATGGAACTGTGGCGGATCGCCGGCGTGCTGCTGTGCGAAACGGTGCCGCCTCCCAAGTCGGCAGACCAGAAGAGCCAACAGCCCGACGAAGCCGGCCATGGTGTCCAGCCGGCCGAGTGCGAAATCGACCGGGCCTTGCTCGATGCCGCGCAGGCGTGGCTGGCCCGCTGCGTGTACCTGCGGAAGGAACTGCAAGAGTTTGCCCAACAGATCCACCGGCATCCGGTGCCTCAGCCCTCCACCAGCCACGAAAGCATGGTGGAGTACGATCGCCGGCAGTACGTCAAAGAGATGCTGCTGGATCACGCCATTCGCACCATTGTCAACGCGGGGGCCGCGATCCGGTCGCTGCTCACGATGGAGCAGTGCGAGATTCCCGCGGAGGGCCTCTGGCACTGGGAAGTGCAGGCCGTGCAACTGTTGCGCTCGGCCCGGGCTGGCAAGCAGAACCAGATCGAGAGCCGGTACCGCGACTACGAAAAGGCCTGCTACAACCAGCCGCTGCTGTACGTGCCTGTGTCGCGAGGCGGCGAACCCAAGGCGATGGTCGTTGCTCAGACCATGCTGCAAACGCACTGCCAGATCCTGACGGTACTGCCCCGGCTGGGCCGGCTCGATCTCACCTGCAACCTGCTGCACTTTGCCCGCGAAACCGAGATCGAATACCCCGTTGGCCGCGGCGCGGTGAGCGAGTTCGACCGGCTGTTCACCACCGGTTATCGGGCGATTGTCGAGCAGATCATCTTAAGCGCCACGCGCGATGGCCGGTCCGACGGCGATGACGACGCCGACCTGGTCGACTGCCTCAACGAAGTCACCGAGAAACTGCTGCGGCTCTGGTTGGCGCACAGTTCGTCGCTGCGGCTGTCGGTGCTTGAGCCGCTGATGAGCGAAGCCGCCTGGCGGAAGACGGTACGCTTCATCGAGAAGTACGGCCACGACCTGTTCGTGCCGATGTTCCTGGGCGAAGGCAACCTCCGCGGCATCATCCACCAAGGCGCCGAAACCTTCCTCGAGAAACTGCTCGAAGATCCCGACACGGCCGAAGATCTTTCGCTGCTGCGGGCCATCCAGCAGGGCAAGTCGCTCAAGGCGGCCGCCGCGCAACTGGAGTGCATCATCCAGGCCTTGCTGGAGAACTACGCCGAGTACAACGACTACAACCACACCACCACGCAGTCGGACCGCGGCGAGATGTTGTACTGCCTGCTGGATTTCCTGCGGGTGAAAGTCAGCTACGACCGCATTGCCTGGAACCTGCAACCGGTGGTGCTGGTGCACGAGATGCTGGTCCGGCACGGCCGCGTGGAGGCGGCCGAACTGTGGCGGCGGAGCGTGGCCGATCAGACGGCCGACGCGGCCGACCATCACATCGCCCGGTACAATGAGCTGACGCACAAGTACGGCATGCAACTGCCGACGGTCGCCGACCGGTTGCAGGAGCGGTTCGTGCGGAACCTGGAGCTGGATTGCCTCAAGGCGCTGATCGCCCCGGCGATCGCCGAGCTTCAGGAAGGCAAGCCGACCGAAACATTCGACCGGTTGGAGGAAGGCATCAACCAGTTTGCCCAAACGCCACGCGGCGTGGGGCTCGACGTGCCGGGCTGGCTGACCGCGCTCGACGATGAAGTGATGGACGTGATGGCCGAGCGGCAGCCGGAGCTGAGCCACCGCAACTGCGACCTGATCCCGTGGAACGTGCTCACGCTCGATAAGATCCGCAAGCAACTGGCCGACTGGGAGTGATGGCGTCGGAGGCCCCGTAAGCTACACTGGGCAGCGGTTGATGCCGGCCGCCGGGCCGGAACATTGCCACCCCTCTTGCCCACCGCGGGAGCACGCCATCCATGGAACCTGCCAACCATCATTTTCTTGTTACGGGTGCGGCGTCGGGCTTGGGAGCTGCCACGGCCAGGCGGCTGGTTGCGGCCGGCGCTAAAGTGACGCTCTTTGACCGCCATGCCGACGGCGTGGCCCGAATGGCCCAGCAACTTGGCGCAAGCACGCTGGGTATTGCCGGCGACGTGACCTCCGAGGCCGACGTGGCCGGTGCCATCCGCCAGGGACAGGAAAAGCTCGGCCCGCTGCACGGAGCCGTCAACTGCGCCGGCATTGCGCTGGGGTCTCGGGTTTTGTCGAAGACCGGGCCGCATCCCTTGGATGACTTTGTGCGCGTGCTCCAGGTGAACCTGGTGGGCACGTTCAACGTGATTCGCCTGGCGGCCGAGGCCATCTCGCAGGCGCCGGCGGGCGAGGACGGCGAACGCGGTGTGATCGTCAACACGGCCTCGTGCGCGGCGTTCGATGGCCAGATTGGCCAGGCCGCTTATTCGGCATCGAAGGCAGGCGTGGCCGGCATGACGCTGCCGATCGCACGCGAGCTGGCCCGCTTTGGCATTCGCGTGGTCACGATTGCCCCCGGTGTGTTCGAGACGCCGATGGTGGCGGCGATGAGCGAGGAAGTGCGGCAATCGCTGGCTGCCCAGGTGCCGTTCCCGCAGCGGCTGGGCAAGCCAGAGGAATACGCCGCCTTGGTAGAGCACATCCTGGAAAACCGGATGCTCAACGGCACGGTGCTGCGGCTGGACGGCGCGCTGCGGATGGCCGCCAAGTAGGGTCCGTTGTGCGAGCCAAGTAGGTGGGTAATCGCAGCCACCACGAACCGATGACTGCTCAATAGTCAGTAGGGGCCGCTGTGCGGACCGCCGTCGTGACCGTGGCAATGCGCCCTGCGGCCACATCACGTATCCATGGCGGGCGCGAGCACTATGCGAGCCGCACCTCACAGCATGAAAACCCTGTACTACACGGCCAGCAGCCTCGATGGTTTCATTGCCACCGAGGACGATTCCATTGATTGGCTCTTTGCGCTAGGCGAGGCGAACGAGGCGGGCTATCAAGCGTTCATCGCGGGCATCGGTGCCATCGCGATGGGCGCGGCCACCTACGAGTGGATCTTGCGGCACGGCGATGAGGTCGTGGCCGAATTGGGGGCGCGCTGGCCGTACACGCAGCCGGCCTGGATCTTCACGCACCGCGAGCTGCCGCGGCTCGAAGGGGCTGACATTCGCTTCGTGCAAGGCGATGTAAGGCCGATCCACGAGGCCATGCCGGCAGCCGCGGGCGACAAGAATCTCTGGATCGTGGGCGGCGGCGATTTGGCCGGACAGTTTTACGATGCCGGCCTGCTCGATGAGATGTTCGTTCAGGTCGGGGCGGTCACGCTCGGCCGCGGCAAACCGCTGTTTCCCCGGCGCGCAACCAGCCCACCGTTCCGTTTGATCGGCGTGCGGCAGTTCAACGAGCACCTGGTTGAACTGCGGTATGACCTGCGGCCCGCGAGCCCGTAACCCGGGGCGAATACCCGGTGTGCGATCTTTGTGAAGTCATCGCGTGTACTATGGTCGTACGGCACACCGTGCTGTGGCACCTGGGCGTACCGACCAACACTCCGAACGCGTAGTAAACGCGATGATGACGGTCCGTACAGCGGCCCCTGCAGCTACCAACGAGCTACGCGGCGCGGGATTCGTCGACGGCCACTTGCCGGTTACGCCGGCGGCCGCCGCGATCGAACCGCCACACGCCGCGGGGCACGGCTTCGTCGACGTCGCGCACCACGTCGTGCGGATGTTGCAGCAGGATGCAGCGGTTGGGGATCTCAAAGCCGCTGCCGACGTGAACGCCGGGGCCCAAGAACGCTTCTTCGCCCAAGCAACCGCCCAAGAGCCGGCTGCCTGAGCCGATGCGGCGTCCATCGAGGTTGAGCTGGGCGTCACCGCGGAGGCTGGTATCCAGAAAGCCCGCCTGAGGACACAGCACCGAGCCGCGGCCCAGCACCGACATTTGCACGAAGATCGTGCCCAGGCTGACTTCTTCTTCGGCCACAACCGAGCGTACCAGCACCGAGCCGTTGACCATGCAGCGGTCGCCCAGCACGGCGCCTTCGACCACGGCGGCCGGGCCGATCTGCACGCCGTCGCCCAGGATGCAGTTACGCACCACGGCGTTGGGCGCAATCTTCACGCGGCGGCCCAGGATGGAAGCTTCCACATGGGCTGAAGGGGCAATCCGGCAACCTTTGCCGGCGAAGTAGGTCTTGCTCAGCCACCAGGAGGGCCGCAGGCTGCCCGATCGCCAGGCGGCCTTGAGCGGCAGCGTAGCGGCGGCCAGCGGATGTTCGGCCGCGTGCCGCAGCACGAAGCTCGTCATGCCCAGCAGGTTGACCGGCAACAGCGCCGCCCAGTGCCGGATCGGCATCATGAACACCTGCGAAACCGGCACCACGAACCGGCCCGACTCCTCAAAGTACCGGCTCGCCCGAGCGGTGATCCGCGTGAACCGGTAAGGAATCGGCAACAGCCTGGCGGCTTCCAGTCGCTGCAATTGTTCGGGGCCCGTCAGGTAGTACAGGCCAAAGCTCCGCAGTTGCCGGCCGGTTTCGTCCTGGTGCTGCGGCCCTTGCAGCACGGGGAAGAACCGCTCGGTCAGCTCGCTCACTTCCAGGGCAGCCTGAAGCGCTGCGCCGCGATCTTGCCCGCTGTTTTGCCGGGCGGCGCGCAGGAACCGCCTGGCCGCATGGTAGGTGAAGAACAGATCGTCGTCGGCCACCAGGCACGGGAAGCGATCGACCTGCTCCAGCGAGGCGACGCGGCGAACCTTGCAGCCCAGCCGCGACAACGTCCGTTCCTGGGCTTGGGCCAAGGTGCCGGTATGGACCTTCATCTGGCCGACGGGCCGTTCAAACGGTGCGATGGCGCGACCGGTTTCAACAAGGTAGGCGTTCATGGCTTGCGGATGATGCTCCGAGCAACTGGCGATTATGCGGCCCGTTGGCTGACCGTGCTTTGCTGCTGTTGCAGCGGCAGCGCGCTGCCGTCGGTGGTGTAGCCGTAACGCTGCATCAACCAGGAGAGTTTGCCGTCGATGGTAGCGCGGATGGCGTCGGGCAGCGGACGGTACGAGTTCTTCTTGTAGCCGGCAATGCTTTCCAGGTAGCGGGTGAGCCGCCGTTCGAAGGCCGGGCTGAATTCCAGGCCCAGCTCGGCATACAGCCGCTTGATTTGCTCCAGCTCGTTGCCTTCCAGGTCTTCGAAGCGGACCTCGGCCAGGTCGCCCTGGGGCAGGTCGGCGGTCTCGGCCAGGTAAGCCTGCTCCATGGCGTGGTAGTTGTCGAGGAACCGCGTCTGGTAGTTGTCGCGTTCGTCCGGATCCTGCAACTGGCTCACCACGTGGCCTTCTTTGGCCATGTGCATGTTGGAGCGGTACACGGCGTAGGGGTGCCGCGAAATGTGGATGAACTTGCAGCCCGGGAACAACTCACGCAGCGCCGCGGGGCGGCCGGTGTTGTAGGGGTTCTTGAGCAGCGGCGTACGGCTGCCGCGGAACAGGCACAGCCGCCGTACAAAGCCCAGGTAAGCCTGCTGCCACTTGCGCTTTTCGTCTTTGGGCAGCGAATCGGGGAAGATGTACTTGTCGTAGTGGGCCCACTGCCGCGGGAAGGCGATGCCCCAGTAAGGCGAGGCGTGCGATACGCCCTGGATGGCGAACTCTTCTTCCTGCGGGGAGAACAGGTGGAACCGCACCGAGTCCATCGGCCGCTTCCACGGCATGAACAGCCCCAGCAGCGGCGTGACCAGCCAACCCGAGAACGTGAAGCCGGCCGGGTTCATGATGTGGTAGGCGCGCGGCGAGCAGAACTGCGGATCGAGCGCCAGCATGTTGTGCAGGTGCGTGGTACCGCTGCGGTGAACGCCCAGGATGAACACCGGCGGCTTCACCTGGCGATTGCGGATCAGCAGCGGCAGGATCAACCGCTCGGGCAGCGTCAGGATGGTGTTGGCGGTGCTGAAGACCAGCGTGGCGATCAAACGCGGAATGTAGGCCGGGCCGATGGCGAAGCGGGCGTGCACCAGCCGCGGAATCCACACGTCCAGCGGCGCCAGCATGCTCGCCTGCGAGAGCGGAAAGATGCGCTTGAAGTTGGGGTCGATGGTGGCTTCGGTGGCGGCGATCTTCTTTTCGCCCCGCCGCGAGAGCACCACGCCGCAAACGGCGACGGCCGTTCCCAGCAAGATGAACATCATGGGAGCCTGGCGCGGATCGGAGTTCACCACGAACCACGACGCGATTTCGCTGTTGGTGTGGTGCAGCAGGTCGCCCTTGTGGATGGCACGCCGCGTGACGATCCAGCCGGCCAACAGGCCCGCCGGCAGCAGAATGCTGCCGGTGATCAGTCGCAGCAGCCCCAGCAGCGTGGCAGTGAGGAACAGGCCGAAGATGGTCGCCGCGCTGCGGGCGGTGAAAGCGTGTTCGGGATCGATCAGCCGCACCGGCACGGCGAAGATGAACGCGGTGATCAGCACGGCCACCACGGCGTTATACCGGTCGCGGAGCACGCTGAGCAGATAACCGCTGAACAGGATCTGCTGCACCATGGCCACGGGCAGCGCCATCATCATGGCCGGCACGACATAGATCCAGGCCTTGGCCGGCGCCGGATTGGGCGAGAGTTGGTAGGCCCCCGCGGCATACGCCACGGCCATGTAACCGCCATACGTGGCGATGCCGATGGCAACGCCGGTGAACAGCAGCTTCTTCCACTGTGGGCCGACGAAGATGCCGTAATCGGTGATCGGACGCTGATCCAGCGACATCATCACCAGCAGATAGCCCAGGGCGAACGCCAGGATCACGCCGCTACCGGCACCCAGGTGCAGTGCGAAGTCGATTCCCAATAGCCAGGTGATGCCTTGCACGGCCGCCGCGGAGACGGCCACAGCCAGTCCCCAGATGCCAATTTTCAGAAGCGGGTGGAGCTTCGCAAACATGGGTTCGTTCCGTCGCGCAAGGTGCCGCCGCGGAGGGAACGGCTTCCGGTGCCAATCCCTGTGGTTGATGCGGCGCAGAAGGCCTACCTATAGAGANAACCGGCTCCCAGGGGGAGTCCAACTGCATCTCGTTCGGCAAGCTGGAGCGTTATCTCCAGTACAAGCGTTAAAATTGGAAGCTAGCACGCTAGCGGCGACAGCAGCGCTAGCGCTGGCATGAGCCACTTTGCGCGGACCAATCACCGGCGACACGTGGAGGGGATCTCGAAGCCAAGGGATTGCTCCATTATCTGGGCATCGACGATGGAGAGCCGGCTTGCGGTGCGGACATGATTGGGCGGCGGAGCAGCGGTGTGGCCGAGGGACCATTGACCACCGGAGCGGCTACTCCCCATGAAATGCCCGGCGGGCTGCTTCGTATACGTCTTTCAGCGGCACCTGGTGCTTCTCGGCCACCTCGCGGCACGATTCGTATTCGGGCGAAAAGCTTTCGGGCATACCGGCGATCCAGGCCAACTTGCCGGACACGGGGCCCCAAGGCGTTTCCACCTGGTGCGGCCGCCGCTCCAGCTTGTGCCGGCTCACCGGCCAACGCCGCACGCCCAGCGTGGTCGTTTCGCGGAAGATGATCTTTTCGAGCTTGTTGACCAGCAGCGCCGGACATAGCACGGTGAGCACCACGCCGGGCCGGTTCTTCTTCATCTGCACCGCGGTGGTGTACACATCCAGGGCGCCGGCCTCGGCCAGCTTGGTGGTGCAGTGGCCGATCAGCTCGCCGCTGATGTCGTCCAGGTTGGTTTCCAATACCCAGATCTGATCGGCGGCCAGGCCGTCTTCGCTCTCGCCCACGATCAGCCGCAGCACGTTGGCTTGCTCGCGCAGCTCCGCGGTGCCGGCGCCGTAGCCGATGGTTTCAATCCGCATGCCAGGCAGCGGGCCGAAGCTGTCGGCCACCGTGGCCAGGATCGCGGCGCCGGTGGGCGTCGTCAGCTCGCAGTTGATGCTCGTTTCGACCAGCGGGATCCCACGCAACAGTTCGGCCGTGGCCGGGGCCGGTACGCTCACGCGACCGTGCGCGATCTTGATGTAGCCTGTACCCGTCGGAACGGGCGAAGCCACGATGCGGTCGACGCCCAGCAGGTTGAGCCCCACGGCCGCGCCGCAGATATCGGCGATGGAGTCCACCGCGCCTACTTCGTGGAAGTGGATCTTTTCGAGCGTGGTGCCGTGCACCTTGGCCTCGGCTTCGCCAATCTTCTGGAAGATGCGTTTGGCCAGGTCCTGCTGGGCGGGCGTGAGCCGGCTGCCCTCGATCATGCTCACGATGTGGTGCAGATGCCGGTGGGCATGCTCCGGTTCGTGCTCGATCCGGACATGCGTGGCGCGAAAGCCGTGCCGCTTGACCTCTTCGGCCACCAGGCGGCAGCCGGGAATGTTCAGCGAGTCGATGGCGTCTTGCAGGGCCTCCAGCGGCACGCCGGCGTCGACCAGGGCCGCCAGGGTCATATCTCCGCTGATCCCGCTGATACAGTCCAGGTAAGCAATCTTCACGGCAGCAGTAACCCGGGTGATGAATGTTGCCAAGGGACACACGCGGCGGCTTGGGAGGCCAGGGGGGACCGCACCGCGCGATGCACTTTTCCCCAAGCAAGAAACGCCAACAAAAACTGCCCGCCCACGCCCGCACGTGCGGTCGCAGCGCTCGCTAGGTTATAGCGGACGCCGCGGCACGAGGCGAGTCGCGGGACGGGCAGTGATGGTCCAACGCAGACGTTGACGCGGCCGTTAACGCTGCTCGGCAACTTCCGGAGCGCTGGCCGGCTCGATCCGCAGTTCAAGCCAGACGGGCTGGCCGCTTGGCTGGCCGAGCGTGCACTTCACCGGCTTGCCCAGGGGGATGCAGCCGGCAATCTGGCCGCCATGCTGCACAACCGCCGCGGCAGCCTGCTCCACGCCAGTCGTCGGCACGCAGTGCTGGATGGAGAGCTCCAGTTCCACGCCCTCGCTGGTGCATTGGCCGAGGCAGCCTTGCACCTGCGTGCCCAGCGAGAGTTCCTGATCGGTCGCACCCGCTTGGATCACGCCGCCGGAGAGGAACGAGAACTTCCGGCCGGCCGAGGTCAACAGGACCGGCGCACACAACTGCTTGGCGGGCTGGCCGGGCGTTTCCTGATACAGCCGGATATGCACCGCAAACTGTTGCGGCGCGGTGGTGCTGGCCGTCAGCCGCGTGGGCGGAACCGGCAGCATCTGCGGCTGCGAGCTGTTGCAGCCTTTCGTGGTGCAGACGCCCGAGGCGGTAGCGCCCCGCACGCCGGTCGTGCAGGTGCCGATGGTTTGGGGCACCGCGGTCGTGGGTACCGGGCAGGTGCTGCTGGTGAAGGCTTCGCTCTGGCTACCCTTGGCGGCAAGCTGTTGCTTGAGGCGGTCATTCTCCAATTGGAGCCGGGCCAGGGTGTGGACCATTTCGAGCTTGGCTTCGGCCGCTTCGAGCTTGGCCTTCAGCGTGGCGTTGGTCACGTGGACCTCGGCAGCCTCCTCGATGATCCGGCGGTACTCGGCCAGGTTCTCCTCGGCGGCTTGAGCCTTGGCTTCCAGGGCGTGGAACATGGCGCTGAACACCAGCTCGGCCATCGCGGCCTTGGTGTCGTTGGCTTCCTTCTGGATGTGCAGCAGGCTCTCGTACAGCGCTTCGCGCTGCTCGGCCACCGACTCCTGGGCCTCCAGCTTGGTTTCCAGTGCGGCGATCTTGGCCTCGAGCTTGGCAACCGCGGCGGGAACCATCGCCGGCTTCTTGGTGCCGTTGAACAACGGGCAGTGCGACGAAGCCATCTGCCACAGTTGCGACAGCGTGGGATCGCCGGTCAGTTCGCAACGGTCGATGTCGAAGACGCCGCACAGCTTGCCGCAGGAGCCCATTTCGCAAGCGGTGGTCTTATCGCTCGTCCCACAGGTGCACGAAGCGCAGCACTTGGAAGCAGGGCCGCACTGGCAGGCCGACTTGGCGCTGCAAGCCTTGGCACACACGGCTTGCGTGCAAGAGGCGGTCTTGCATGCGGCGGCGCCGGTCTTGGCGCACGCACCCTTATGGCACGCGACCTGCGAGCAGGTGCTCAAGCACTCGCCCTTAGTGCAGGCCGTCTTGTCACAAGCTTGGGTACAAACGGCCACCTTGGCACAAGCGGCTTGGGTGCACGCAGCCTTCGTGCCAGCCGCCGTCGCACAGGCGGCCTTGCAACCAGCGGCACATTCGCCCGCGGCGCAAGCGAGCTTCGCGCTGGTGTTCTTGGCGCACGAGGTGCTGACCGCCTGGTTGCACGCAGCGGTGCAGGTCTTGGCGCAGTTGCCGGCGGCACAGGTGCTCACGGCGCTGGCCAGCTTGTTGCAGGCCGACTTGCTGCACGCGCTGGTGCTGCAAGCCGCGGTGCTGCACGTTGTCTTGTCGCACAGGGCTTTTTCGCACTGGGCCTTGTCGCACGTGGCGCAGTCAGCCTTGGCGGCCACGAAGGTTTCGGTCGGCGAGAACGCGGGGGCCGTTTCGTCCTGGCAGGCCTTTTCGCAAGCCGCGGTGCAGGTGCCCGGCTCAATCGGTTTCAGCTTGAAGCCTTCGGCCGTCTGAACCAGTTCAAAGACGGCAGGCTGGCACGCGGAATCGCAGGCCGTGCCTTCACCACGCAGCAGCCGGGCCAGGCCGGGGATCGTGTCGAAGAGCTTGCCGGCGAAGCTGGTGGGACAACTGCCCTGGGTACATTCAGGCGGGCTGGCGGCCAGCGGCGCGGCCAGCACTGCGGCGGCCAGCGCCACCGAGGCGGCACCGCCCATGATGCGAGACACCCACACACGACTCATGGCGACATCCTTTCGCAGCGAGGGGGAGCAAACAGTCCGAGCCTAAGGCCCCGCGGACTTGTAGACGAAATGCCAGGGCGTGGCGATGCCAAATGCGCATGGCGCAGCGGAATTCGCTGAGGTTTCAGCAGTGCCAGCGCTGCTGCCGCAAGCAAACCAGCCATGCCGCTATTGGCAACGCGGGCAGGGCTATCAACGCAGCGGCCCAGCGGCGCATAGCTTTAGCTCACAGACGGTAGAACGTGCGCCGCGACAATGTGGCGTGGCAAGTCATGGCGAAACGCTGCGAGCACACCGTCGACTAGCGGCGGATCGGGCCGCTGCTCAAGCCCACCAGCGGGGCGTCGGCCCGCACCAGGTACAGCTCGACCCGGCGGTTGTACTTGCGCTCGTCGGGCGATTCGTTGGGAGCGATCGGCTGATGCTCGCCCAGCCCTTGCACGATGATCTGCTGGGGAGGCACGCCTGCCGCCTGGAGGTAGTCGGAGACGGCGTTCGCCCGGGCGGTACTCAGGTGGAAGTTGTTGGCCCAGATGTCGGCACCGGGCTTCTTGGAGATCGAGCGGTCGTCGGTATGGCCGACCACCACCACGCGCAGCGAGTTGCCGTTTTCTTTGATGATCTGGGCAACATCGTTGAGCACCGATTCGGTGGTGGGACGCAGGTGGGCGCGGCCGCTGTCGAACAGCAGCTCGTCGCGGATGACGGCGGAGTCAGTCAGCGGATCGTACTGGAGGAAGGGATACCGCTGCGCCAGATCGGCCATGCTCGGCCCGCCGAACTGGCTGCCGTACCGTCCACTGCGGCCGTCGCGGCGGGGCCGCGTGCTGGCCAGGGCGCGATTGCGCTCATCGAGCAGGGCTTGCTCCGCCCGTTGCTGGGCCTCGATGGCCGAGGTCAGCCGGGCGGTGAGCTCTTCGTTTTCCTTCTGGAGATTGAGCACCTGTTGGCCCAGGGCGCGGTTCTGCTCCTGGAGAGCCACGGCTTTCTTCTTGCCAGCGCAGCCGGCGAGGGCGCAGCACATCACCGTGAGCAACAACCACCTACTGCTACGCCGCACGAACCGCTTCATGATTCGACTCCTTTCGAATCCGCCATATGCCGTGCCGCTTTGGCAGCGGCGAACCGGGCGCCGCGGCCTGGCCGCCCCGATCACTGGTCCACGTGGGGCGGTTAGCCACATGCGCCGCGCGGGCTGGCCGCCACGGCACGTCTAGCCCAACCAAGCCGGCTCGCCATAGCTTGGGGACGCTCCTTCGCCCCGGCAGCCTGGCTCAAACGCCGCGCTTTGGCTGGTTCCTATTGTTCAAACAGGTTCACAAGGGACTTGGAAATGGTGCCCACGATCGGGCTGGGGCTTTCCCAACTCCACATGTAGATGAGCATCTCGTACATCATGATGCCGGACACCGCCAAGACCACCGTCACGGCGGCCAGGCCCAGCACGCTGCCCAGGCCGTACTTGCCTTCAGGCTCGGCCAATACGGGCGCCGTGGCCGGCATCGGCGCGGCCAGGGGGCCGCCCATGGTCGGCTGCGGCACGGCACCGGCACCAAACGCGGGCGCCGCGCCCAGCATGTCCATGCCTTGAATGTCTTCGCCCAGCAACGTGGCCGCGTTTTCGTCGAACGGCTCGTCGGCATCCAGGGCGATGACCTGCGAGCCGCTGGCGTCGGCCTCGTCGCCTTCGACCTCGAGCATCGGCGTGAGCAGGAAGTCGTCGTCGCTGACTTCTTCCAGCTCTTGCACGGCACCCAGGGCCTGATCGCTGCCCAGTTCGCCCAGCGGTTCTTCCAGCGATAGGCCGCTGTCGGCCGCNGCGGCCAGGTTGATGCCGCTATCGGCAATGTCGCTGCCGATGCCGCTGCCGCCCAGCACCAGGTCGCCCGCGTCGTCGTCCTCGACCAGGTTGATGGTGCTCTCGGGCGAGCCTTCCTCGACCAGGCCGCCGCCGACGGTCGAGTCCGATAGGGTGAACTCGTCGTCTTCCAGGGCAAGGCTGCTGCCGCCCAAGGTGAGGTCGCTTTCGCCGCCGGCTTGCGCCGGGGGCGCCACCTGGGGCTGCTTCGGCGAGGAATCATCGGCCAGACCGATGCCGCTGAAGCTCAGGTCGTCGTCGGCCGCCAGCTCCAGATCGCTGTCGCCAGAGGCCTGGTGTTGTACGGTGGTTTGATCCGGGGAGCTGGCTTGCGGCTCGTCGTCGGCGACCAGCTTCAGGTCGCTATCCATGCCGCCGCCATCGGTGGGAATCAGCGACAGGCCACTGTCACCGGCCAGTTGCAGGTCGCTGACTTCGCCGCCTAGTTGTACGTCTTCATCCTCGCCGCCGAGCTGGATATCCACGTCGCCGTCGTCCAGGTCGCCCGCCTTGCCGATGACGGTGCTGGACATGCTCGACGACGGGCCTTCCAGCATGATGTTGCTCAACAGAACCGAATCGCCCTCGTGGCTCTCCTCGTCGTCCAGCGAGACGGGCAGATCCAGCGCGCCGCTGCCGATGCCCGAGTTGCCGGCGTTCATGTCGCGGTAGCGCTCGACTTCCTCGCGCTTGAACTTCCAGGTGTTGCCGTCGCGCACGCCGAAAATTTCGCGGTCCTCCCGCAACCGGTTCAGCTCATCCGTGCTGATGCCGAGCATCGCGGCAGCTTCTTCGAGGCTGAGTAAGTTCTGAGCCATGAGCGTCTCCGGAGTCTCTCTCTCTTCCCTATGGGGGGCGGCCGGCTGCGCCCCTCCTTGCGGGAAAAAGGTGGGAGGGGCACGCTACGGGTGGTCCAACATCAGGCGGATTTCCCGCGGCAGCGGATTCACGCCATTGTACTCAGCAAGCTGCAAATCCCAATGAATTTGGCGGACACTCCGCAGCGCAATCACACCCGTGGCCGTTTCAATGTGATAGACGCTCGCTACCCGCAGCCGGGGATCCACCACCAGCAACAGCTGGTACTTTTCGCCGCCGGGCAGCACGTGTGTGATCAGTTCGGGAGACCCGCCGCCAGGCAACGCGGATTGTGCCTGAAGGGCCGTGGGGCCGGACCGAAGTTCCGCGAGTGCGGTCACCAGACCTGCAGCTAACAAGGCCGCGACCAGTGCCGTCCGCATAAGTCACCTCTGGCTTATGGGCTTAGGTCGCGAACCTCCTTGCATTCTAGAAGGCCCGCAACCCAGTTCAAGGAAAAACTGCCCGTTCCGCAGGGCTTCGCAAGGTTGCCGGCTCCACACAATCGGCGCAAACGGCCCCGTTCGGAAACACGCTACGCCCGCCGGCCACGGAGAACCCGCTGGGAGAAAGGCGGGGCGGAGAATAGCGGGCTGGCCGACCCCCGGCAAGGGCACTTCAATCTTGGCTCAAGTTTGCCCTACCCACCTGCCGACAAGGCGGCCCGCCGCGCGCCTGGAACCGGTATCACGGCAGCCAAAACGTATGCGCGCCACGGAACTATCAGCCGTGACCAATGGGGGATATGGAGCAAGGTGGTGCCACGGATGTATCAGCCGTGCTTAGCCAACGCCGACAAGAGAGCGGGCCGACGCCCTCGCCGGTCCGTACGGCCGCCGCGAAGTGGCGTAGCGTAACTATATTGTTCAAAATGCCTTACGCTGCACGGCGTTGTGCGGTAGCCGGCGGTTCGGGCGGCACCGCGGCCGTCACCGGCACGCCGTCGCGGGCGACGATCCGCACCTGGCCATCTCGGGCAACCCGGTAGTGAATCCCCCTCCAGACCACGCTGCGGCTAAAGCAGGCACACACCAGCCCAATCCAGTTGGCCAACCCGGTGATCGGCCCGCACAGCAGGTCAAACCAGCGGCTTGCCCGCAGTTCTCGGCTCAAATGCGGCACGGTGTACGACACGATCCGCTGCCGCTGCCAGTTGCAGAACAGGTAGCCGGCGTACATGGCGGCGGACACGGATAGCGGCATCCAGGCCCAGGCCGCGCCGACGGCTGCTCCGGCGATGCCGCCAATCAGATTGCCCCAGAAGGCGAAGGTACCCGCGGTCGAGGCAGCCAGCCCTACCCACCACCAGAACGGCGCATAAAAGCGAATCATCTTGTCCTGGCGGCGCATGAACTCGAACGCCTGCGAGGCCGTGTAATGGCAGGCCGAGGCCACCGTGCAGCCCGGCTCGTACTCGACCCGATGCCGGGCTTTGCGCAATACCGCGGCTGCCACCACGTCGTCGCTGAGGGTACCCGGCCAGGCTGGGCGAATCAGCTTGAGGAACGCATCGCGGCGAATCGCCCAGGAGCCGCCCCAGATCGGGTTCATGCCGCCGGAGCCGTACAGCGACAGGATGTACGTATTGATGCTGGTCAGGATCAGGTTGGGCAGCGTGTTGTGCTGCGGCA
>JGI25326J35508_1000276_pt1:27500-38601 | contig 38601 bp, 22 predicted proteins | sample HigsolmetaAR201D_FD_35508 | JGI IMG/M metagenome (IMG submission 35508)
CAACAGCAAGCTAGGGACTCAAGACGCCGATGAACCTTCGTCTGCTGATTTGCGTTGCGGTTCTACTGGGCGGCACCATCACCGGCAGCAGCATGCCCGGCCAGGCCGCCGAATGCCCCGATTGTCGCCCGATCGTGGCCGACGAGAACTTTGTCGGGCATTTCGCGCCGTCGGGGTCGCGCTCACCGCTGAACTGTCCGCGTTGCGCCGGCATCGGCGGCGACGGCGTGGGGGGCAAGGCTGGCTGCTACAGCTCAGAGCAGGAGTTGCTTGAGTTCGGGCCGGACTGCAATGCCTGTTGCCACATCAACTGGGCCTCGTCGCCGGAGTACACCGAAGTTGATGCCCTCACGCAGCGGTTCGCCCCGGCGTTGTATGCGGCGGCCGACGGCGTGTTTCTGATGCAAGAAGTCAGCGATCCGCGCACCTTCGTTCGGGACCCGCTGGGCAACGGCGTGATCCGCAGCAACGATCTCGATTTTGAGTTCGAAGGCGGCTTCCGGGTGCTGCTGTCGTACGCCTTCACCGACGATTTTCTGATCGAGGCCGTCTACCTCGGGGCGCCGCGCTGGGACGATCGCTACGCCGTTCGCGATGGTTCGCCCAATGCACTTGGCGGGACCGGCAATCTCCGCTCGCTGCTGGGCGAGTTCACGGCTCCGCCGACGGTGGGCCTGGCCAACTTTGCCGAGCTGTCGATCCAGTCGCAGATGGACAGCGTCGAGCTGAACTATCGCCGCCGGGTGGGCTTGATCTGCGGCCCGCTGGAGACATCGTTCATGGCGGGTGTGCGGTACGTGAACCTGCGGGAAAACCTCGGCTTTGTCACCTTCTCCGACACCATCGTGCCGACGATCAACGACCTGCGCGTCCGCACCCAGAACCACCTGATCGGCATGCAGATCGGCGGCCTGGCGGCCTATCGGATCAGCGACAAATCGTGGTTCGAGGCCGACGTCAAGGCCGGCTTGTACCAGAACTCGGCCCGGATGAACTCCCAGTACGCGGTCGCCACGCCGCTTGGTTTGAGCGTGTTTGAGCACTCCGACCACCGGGGCGAGGTGGCCGTAATCGGCGACTTTGACTTCCGCTCACACGTGCGGCTCACGCGGAACTTTTCAATGCACATCGGCTACCAGCTCATCATCATCGATGGTCTGGCCCAGGCCCAGAACAACGTCGAGGAGAACCTGCCCCTGCTGATTCAGGGGCCCGCTCGGGCGGACCTGAACGGCCTGTCGTTCTTCCACGGCCCACATCTGGGCGGGGTGTTGTCCTGGTGAGGGGGGCGGCTGGGGCTAGGAGCGGCCGCGCAAGTAATTGTGGCTGCTAGAGTTTACGATATTGGTAAGGTTGGCCCCGGGCGGCAGGCTCGGGGTCTTTTTGTGCGCGCGGCGGCAGTAGAACTTCGCTGACCGTTCCGGGCGGCTGCTGGCGGTGCCATCTTGGGGGGAATAAACGGCTTACGGCGCTGCGAATCACTGGTTGCGCCCGGTGCGGCGGAATGCCGCAATCTGTCGGCAAATAGTTGAATCGTGCCGCCGCAAAGCATACAACGGAGTTGTTGTGAACGGGTCTGTTCCGACGTCACAATGGACGGGGCGACTTTTCGTGTTGCGCGCACGGTGTCTTTTCAGCGCATAGCCGTGGTTGCCACTTCCATGCCAGGCATCTCCCTGCCTTTGTTGTGGCGTTACGGCGCGTGGCCATTCACAATCCGTCGGCAAATCACCGCGTCGCCGAGCTGGGCTTGATGCGGTAACGCCTGCGGCACGAGCGGCATCGGGCTGTCTTTCAGCGAACTAAGACGAACATAATCGGCGTTGCAGTCGAGGAGACGTTCCTATGAGCGATGCTACGGACACCCGCCCGGCTGGCGAGGGTTCCGCGATCCGCCGGCGACCAGGTCCGGAGAAGCCCGCTGTGAACAAGCCCGGTGCTGAAAGCGCCGGGGCCGAGAAGCGTCCTGCCGCGCCGGCTGGTGCCGCTCCACGTCGTGGCGCTGCCGCAGTGGGGGCCGCGCCCGGTGCCGTGCCGGGTAAGGCGCCCAACGGCAAGCCCGCTGCCGCCAAGGCTGCCGCGGCTCCTGGGGCCGTGGTGTCGGGTGCCAAGGCTGCTGCCGCTCCCGCGGCTCCGCCCGTTCCGCCCATTCAAGAAGTGGAAGCCCGCAGCTACCGCAACGTGTTCATCATGGCCGGTGCGGTGTTCACGTCGTTGATCGTGCACCTGGGCGTGATCATCATGCTCGGTCTGATCTTCGTCGTGGCGGCGGTGGTTGCCGATCCGCCGGAGTTTGAGGCGATCACCGAGCGCGAGCAGGAGGTGATCACCCAGATCGTGGACAACTCGGCGGTCGCTTCGACCAACATGTCGGCGCCCAGCCAGAGCGTGGCCGCGGTGCAGGCGGGCCACAGCAGCGCCATTGCGTCGCCGGTTTCCACGCCGACCCTGGAAACCGAGGTTGCCGCCGAGAGCGAGATCTCCGTCGCCGTGGGCCCGCTGGCCCTGGTGGAAGGCGTGCCCGCCGCCACCATGAGCATGGAGCTGCCCGATGGTACCCCCGGCGATCCGCAGTCGGTCGTCGACAGCGTTGATGAGGCCATGGACCGCATCACGCAAGAGATCCTGGGCATGATGGCCAAGAACAAGGTGCTGGTCGTCTGGCTGTTCGACGAGTCCGAAAGTATGAAGGACGACCAGCAGGAGATTAAGACCAAGATCGAGCGGGTGTACCAGGAACTGGGCCTGCTGGGTAAGACCAAGGGCGATGTGCTGCTCACCGGTGTCGCCAGCTACGGCAAGGACCTGCACATCCACAGCCAGCAGCCGACGGGCGATCCGGAAACGGTTCGCAAGTACATCGACCAGATCCCGATCGACGAGTCCGGCGAAGAGCAGATGTGCTTTGCCGTCGGCAAGACGATCAACTACTTCAGCAAGTTTGCTCGCGGCCGCCAGATGGCCGTGATCCTGGTGACCGACGAGTCGGGCGATCAGGCCACCAACTACCAGTTGCTCGAGGCCACCATCGCCGAAGCCAAGAAGGCCCGCAGCCGCATCTACGTGCTGGGCCGCGAAGCCGTGTTCGGTTACCCGTACGCTTACATGCGGTGGGTCGACCCCAAGACGCAGATCCCGTACTGGCTGCGGATCGACCGCGGTCCGGAAACGGCGTTTGTCGAACAGCTCCAGACCGAAGGTTTCTGGCGGCGGTTTGACGCTCACGCCAGCGGCTTTGGTCCCTACGAGCAGTCGCGTATGGCGCGTGAGACCGGCGGCGTGTTCTTCATGCTGCCCAGCCCCGAAACCAACCTGGTGCGGCGCGACGACCGCAAGTACGCCCTGGCCAAGTTGCGGCCGTACATGCCCGACCTGGAGGACCGCGAGAGCTACGCGCGTGACCGCGACCGCTCCGAGTTGCGGCGCACGCTCTGGAAGGTCATCAACGACCTGAACCCGTGGCAGAACAATCAGATCAACTTGCGGGAACACTACTCGATGGACGAGGCGGAGTTCCGCAAGCAGGCCGCTCAGGAGATGGAAAAGGCGCGCAAGTACGTGCTCTATCTCGATGCGGCCGAGAAGGCCCTGGAGAAGCTGGCCAACGAGCGGCGGAAGGAAACTTATCCGCGCTGGCAGGCCAACTACGATCTGATCTATGCCCAGGTGCTGGCCTACAAGGTGCGGGTCTACCAGTACGGTGCCTACCTGCAATGGTGGATCGACAACCCGGACAAGCGGCCCAAGAAGAGCATCAAGCCGCCCAAGCCGCAGTCGACCGATACCTACTGGGACATTCGTACCCGGAAGGAAGTCATCCCCACGCCGAACTTCCCCAAGGAAGAGATCGACAAGTACATCGCCAAGAGCACCGAGCTCTTCAAGAAGGTGATTGCCGATCACGAAGGCACGCCTTGGGAAAGCCGGGCCAAGTGGGAACTGTCTCGTGGCTTCGGCGTGCATCTGGTGCAAGAGTGGGACGACCCGCGCCGCGGCCGGAACGTCAACCTGCCCAAGTTCTAAACCAGGTGTGCTGACAACCGCCTGAAACGCTCCTAACCCTCGCGGCCCAGCAGGTGCTAACACATGCTGGGCCGCTGGTCATTTGGGCCGGCCGCGGCTCCGCCCTCCCCCGCTGACATTGACCCTCGCTGCACCGTAGGGCTATGTTCGCCCTTCCGTCCCCGAAGCGTTCGGGGGATGCGCCGGCTTTTCCCAAGCAGGCTTCAGCGTGCCGTCCCGCTGGCCAGGCAACCTCCGTCCGGAAACGAATCATGCAGGTGCTGTTCGCGGCCGGTCTTGCATCGCTTGCCTGCCCGACTGCCTGCGGGACGCCGAAGCCACGCGTGGTGGGGCGGATGGTTCACCTGGCTGGAACGCGTGACTCGCGGCGAGCATCGAGCGCCGCCCTGCCCTGTGGCTTTTGATGCTGATGGTAGCTGCCGCCGTGCCGCGGATGGTGCAGGCCAGCCGCATCGAGGTGCTGTGTCCCGACGGCGCGTTTTACATCACCCTGGCCCAGCAGCTTGAGGAAGGCCGGCTCAGCGTCCAAGACAGCGCGTACGGTTTCAACGTCTACACGCTCACGTCGGCTCTGCTGCACCGCGCCGGTCTGGCTTGGGAAACTGCGGCCAAGATCTGGGGCGTGCTTTGTGCTACGCTGGTCGTGCTGCCGCTCTTTGGCTGGGTGCGGCGGCAGTTCCATCCCACGCTCGCCGTGGTGGCCTGCTGCCTGTACGCCTTTTATCCCAAGATGATCGAGTGGTCGGGCGAGGTCGTCCGCGAATCCACGTTCTGGCTGTTGTTCACATCCACGCTGTACTTTGCCTGGCGGGCGGCGAGCGAAGGTCGCCTGCTGTTCTTCGCCGCTGCCGGCGGCGCTGCGGCAAATGCCCACGCTCACCGAGGCGGCCACGTTGCTCAAGCGCGATCGCCAGTGCACGCTATTTGAACTCGCCGGCATGTATCTGCACACGCTGCTTCGCGGCTTTACTCCGCTCTTTACCGTGCTGCTGGTCATCGGCGTGATCTGTAGTTGGCCGCTTTGCCTCCGCGGCGATGTACTCGCACTGCTGCTGAACGGTGGTCTGACGCTGGGCGGCATGTGGATTCACCTGTGGGTAGCCGAGTTGCTACCCGCTGTCGGTGGCGATCGCCTGCAGTCCGCTGGCTGCGGTCGGAGCGGTGGTGCTTGGGCAGCGCATCGCCGCGTGGAACGCGCGGCTGCTCCGGCGGACCCTGCAATGGCAACTGGGCGTGGCCACGGTCCTGGCCGTGGTGGCGGTGGTCGGCGTTGCCGATGCGCTCGATACCCGTTACGGCAGCCGCGTTGCCAAGGCCGAACTGGGACGGTTCTTACTGAGGAAGCTGGGAGCCGACGCGCAGATCGCCGGCTCGCCGCAATGGCACATGGCCGGCTTTTGCGCCCAGGCCAACTATCAGCCGCTGCCCGAGAACGACGTTTTCTGCCGCACGATGCTGGCCGACTTTTCAGCCGAGTATCAGGCCGACGCCGTGCTGATCAGCCGCGATCATTTTCCCCGCGAGCACGAGCCCACGCTGTTGGCCATACGCGACCGGTTGGGCTTACGGCTGGTCGATGAGCAACAGCTTCCGCCGGGCTGTCGCGGCGAAGAGATGGTGCTATTACGTGAAGGGCCGGCCGCCATCGATGCCCGAGTGATCCGCGACCGCTAATCCAGGGAGGCCAAGGCACGGCGAGCCGCGGCGACAAACGCTTCCACCCGGCCGGGATCTTTCACGCCGGGGCTGCTTTCCACGCCGCTGGCCGTATCTACCGCCGCCGGTTTCACCGCGGCCACCGCGTCGGCCACGTTCTCGGGCCCCAAGCCCCCGGCCAACACCAGCGGCGGGCCGCCTTCGGCCTGGTACTGCACGGCAAGGTGCCAATCGGCCTTGGTACCGGTGCCGCCATATTGGCCGGCCTGGTAGCCGTCCAGCAGCACCATGTGCGGCAGCGTGCCGAATTGCCGGCATTGGGCGAGGAACGCCCGGCACGGTTCCAAGCCTTGCGGGCCGCAGCGGAACGCTTTGATGATCCGCAGCGTGGGGAAGGCGGCGGCCACTTCGGCCAGCAGTTCCGGCGGCTCGTCGCCGTGGAACTGAAGCCACTCCAGCGGTACCGCGTCGAGGGTTTGCCGCAGCAGCTCGTGCGACGGATTGACGAATAGGCCCACCCGGGCACAGCGGCCCGCAGCGACCGCTTCGTCCAGTGCGTGGGCCACGGCCGGGGCAACTTCGGGCGCCAGGTAGCGAGGGCTGGGCGGATAGAAGTTCAGCCCTACGGCGTCGGCCCCGCAGGCGGCGGCCAGCGCGGCGTCATCCGCCGAGGTAACGCCGCAGATCTTGATGCGAAACATGCCGGGCCGCCAATGGCTTATGCGAGAAATCGGTTCCGTCGTTGACTGACCAAAGTAGGTTTGCCTACCGGTGTTTGCCGCGGGCGTCGTCTGGTCCCGCCCCAAGCGCTTAACGCAGGGCGGCGGCGAACACCTCGCTGCCCGGCAGTGGCGCCGGCAGGCTCGCTACCCAGTTTTCGGCCGGTGCCTGATCCAGCCAGGCGACCGACGCCAGGTGACTGGCCGGCAACGGATTTTCGCCAAGTTCTTGCTGAACCTTCACATACTGCTCAAGGCACGATTTGCAGCGATCGAGATGCGCTTGGACCTGCGCCTCCTGCTCAGGGGCGAGCGTGTGGCTGGCGTAGGCGTGCATCAGTTCGCGGCACTGGGTGCAGTTGAGCGCATGTTGGGGCGCGGCCTGCGGTACGGCCTGCCATATGCCCAGACCCAGGGCCTGCAGCAGGGCGGCAGCCGAGCTGACCCAAATGGCGATTTGCCGCTGATGCCGGGCGTCGAGCGACCGGCGGAGTTCGTTCAACGTGCCCGGCGGAACCGGCTGCCACGCGCCGGCATCGTGCGGCTTCGCGCCGGCGGCCAGCGAGCCGAAGGCGTCCGGCTCTCGTTGGGGTTGATTGGTCATCACTGCTACCTCAATCGGTGCGGCGAATCTTTGGCTTCGCCTCTAATGTGCATTCTCGTCACGGCAAGTGGGCGACTCTGTGAACCGTGACACAATCTTCTTGGTCAAAGTTCCTGGTTGGACGGGTTTCTGTTACCTAACCGCTATGCGTGGTACTCTTTGCCAGCGGCTGCTTGCGCGGCCAACCACGCGGGCGGCACGAACCCATTGATCCTTGTTGATGATGCCCAGCCATGGGCTCGATTCATCGATGGACGCCCGCTTATGTGCTAGCAGGCAATTGGCTCGGTGTGGGGGCCGGCATGGGTGGCGGGGTCGTGTTAACGCTTTCGGCCAGCCCCCGCACGTTCTGGATCACAATTCGTTTGCGGCCGAGCGAAACCAGCCCTTCCTGCTGCAGTTCGCCCAACAGCACGGTCACGGTTTCGCGCGTGCTGCCGATGATGTTGGCCAGGTCCTGGTGACTGAGCCGCACCCGCAGGCCGACGCCGCCTTCCTCGGGCATGCCGTATTGTTCGGCCAGTTCCAGCAGCAGGTGCACCAGCCGGTCGCGGTTGGAGCGGAACAGCAGGTATTTGAGCCGCCGTTCGATCCGCTGCCGCCGCAGGCCGATCAGCTTGGTGATGCCCAGCGAGAGGCCCGGGTGCCGCTCCATCAGCCGCTCGATCTCTTGCCGCGGGATCAGGATCACCAGCGAGGGATCGACGGCCTCGGCATATTCCTCGCGCTCGTTGGGCTGGAGCAGCGCCAGTTCGCCGAACAGTTCGCCCGGCTCGATAAACGCCAGAATGGCCTGTTTGCCGTCGGGCGTCAGGTGGCAGATCTTGACCTTACCCCGGGCCAGCAGCAGCACGGCGTCGGCTTCGTCGGCGGGCAGGTAGATCGGGCTTTTGCGCGGAAAGTTGCGCGAGCGGCAGCGCAGTTCNAATTCGGCCAGCTCGTGCGAGGCGAGCTGGCGGAACAAGTCGCTGCGTTTCAGGTACCAGATCTTTTCCGACATTTTGCCTGCCGCACGTGCGCAAAAGGAGTTTGGTGAAGAATATCGGTCTGCCGCTGGGGTGTCCAGTTTTCGCCGGTTACCGCGCCCTATCGGCTGCCGCCCCTGCCCCCTGCCTTTTCTTTGCAAATCGCGTTGTGGCACAAGATAATGCGCACCGTTTCGCCCGCGCGAGGGGAGACGGCCACGCCGTGCCGCCGGTCTTGGTTCTCGCGCACGCATGGGAACACGTGTCCGGCTCGCTTGAGTACTGCACCGGGAGTTCACAGGTGATGAATTTGCGTTTGTCGATGGTGATTGCGTGCCTGGCTGGCGCTGCCACGGTGGCGCTGCCGGCAGTCAGCGCGGCCGAACACAACCAGCCGCCCAAGGGATTCACCGCGTTGTTCAACGGCCGCGACCTGGAAGGCTGGCACGGTCAGCCGCACTTTGACCCGCGCAAGCTCGCGGCGATGAGCGAAGAAGAACGCGCCAAGCAAATCGCCACCTGGACCGAGGACGCCAAGAAACACTGGTGGGTGGAGAACGGCGAACTGGTCAACGACGGCAAGGGGGCCTACCTGACCACCGATCGCGAGTTCGGCGATATCGAACTGCTGATCGATTACAAGACCGTGCCCAAGGCCGACAGCGGCATCTACCTCCGCGGCACGCCGCAGGTGCAGATCTGGGATACCACCAAGGAAGGCGGCAAGTGGGACCGCAACGCCGACAAAGGTTCCGGCGGTCTGTTCAACAACAACAAGGGCCAGCCTGGCCAGTTGCCGCTGGTGCATGCCGACAAGCCGTTTGGCGAGTGGAACCACTTCCGCATCGTTCAGGTGGGGGCCCGCACTTGGGTTTGGCTGAACGACAAGCTGGTGGTCGATGGCGCCATCATGGAGAACTACTGGGACCGCAAGAGCCCGCTGTTCGTCAAGGGCCCCATCCAGTTGCAAACCCACGGCGGCGAGATCCGCTGGCGGAACATCTTTGTGCGCGAGATCGGTCCCGAGGAGTCCAGCCAGTGGCTGGCCAAGATCGATGACGAAGGCTTCCAGCCCATCTTCAACGGCCGCGATCTGACCGGCTGGCAAGGCGACACCGATGCTTATGAAGTGGTCGATGGCGCCATCGTGTGCAAGCCGGGGGCGGGCGGCAACCTGTTCACCAAGGACGTCTACGACGACTTCGTGGTGCGGCTGGAGTTCAAGTTGCCCGAGGCCGGCAACAACGGCCTGGCGATCCGCTATCCCGGTCACGGTCAGCCGCACCTGGACGGCATGTGCGAGCTGCAAGTGATCGACTCGGAGCATCCCAAGTACGCCAGGCTCGATCCGCGGCAGTATCACGGCAGTGCCTACGGCATCGCGCCGGCGCACCGCGGCTATCTCCGTCCGGCCGGCACCTGGAACTACCAGGAAGTGACCGTGCAGGGCTCGAAGATCCGCGTCGAACTCAACGGCACCGTGATCCTCGATGCCGATCTGTCGCAGGTGAAGGAGTTCATGGGCAACCACAAGCACCCGGGCCTGAACCGCACCAGCGGCCATTTCGGCTTTGCGGGGCACAACGACCCGGTGGCGTTCCGCAACATCCGCATCAAGAAGCTGGGCGGCGATAAGAACGCGGCCGCCGCGCCGGTCTGGCCGCAGTTTCGCGGGCCCGGCGGCAATGCCGTGGCCACCGACAATCACAGCTACCCGGCCGAGATCGGCCCGGACAAGAACGTGATCTGGAAGGTGCCTTTGCCGGCCGGTCATGGTTCGCCGGTGATCGATGGCCCGCGGATCTACCTGCCGGCCCATCGCGACGGCAAGCTGTTCACCATCTGTCTGGACCGTGAGACGGGCAAGACGTTGTGGGAGCAGGAAGCCCCGCATCGCGGCCTGGAAGAAATCCACCGCATCGGCAGCCACGCGCAGAGCACGCCCGTCACCGATGGCGAGCGGGTGGTCGCGTTCTTCGGTTCGTGCGGCATGTTCTGCTACGACACGGACGGCAAGCTGCTGTGGCACGTGCCGATGGGGCCGTTTGCGAACGACTTTGGCGCGGCATCGAGCCCCATCATCGTGGGCGATCGCGTGATCTTGTGCCAGGATCACGACGTCGATTCGTTCCTGGCCGCTTACGACAAGCACACCGGCAAGCTGCTCTGGAAGACCGATCGGGCCGAGTTCCCCCGCAACTACTGCACGCCGTTTCTGTATGAAGTGGACGGCAAGCAGCAGATCGTGGTGGCCGCCACGCTGCGGGCGATCGGTTACGACCTGAACGATGGCCGCGAGCTCTGGACCGTCCGCGGCCTGGCCCGCGTGGTATGCAGCACACCGGTGGTCGGCCCCGATGGCACGCTGTACATCTCCTGCTGGGCAGCCGGCGGCGACGCGGGCGACCGCGTGAGGCTGGAACCGTATGCCGATGCGCTGGCCAAGTTCGACAAGAACAACAACGGCACCCTGGAGCAGGACGAACTGGTCAAGGGCGACAACGTCGAGCGGCGTTTTACCCAGATCGACCGCGACAAGTCCGGTTCGATCACCCAGGAGGAATACGAGTTTTACCGCAACCTGTTTGACCAGTCGCGCAACGTCACCCTCGCCCTGCGTCCGCAGGGGAGCGGCGACGTGACCGAGCGCAGTGTGCAGTGGCAATACGACCGCTATGTGCCGTTTGTGGCTTCGCCGGTGCTCGTCAATGGGCTGCTGTTCACCATCAAGGATGGCGGCATTCTGACGTGCCTGGACGCCAAGACCGGCAAGCTGCAAAAGACGGGACGCGTGCCGGGCACGGGCAGCTACTACGCCTCGCCGGTGGCTGCCGATGGCAAGGTGTACCTGTGCAACCAGGGCGGCGAGGTGACCGTGGTCGAGGCCATCGGCAAGTGGACGGTGCTGGCCGAAGCCGACTTTGGCGAGGAGATTTACGCTACGCCTGCCCTGGCCGACGGCCGCATCTACCTGCGGACGGCAGGGCATCTGTATTGCTTTGGCAAGTAGATTGCGCAAAACGCGCTCGCCGAAGCTGGTGGCCTGCCCCAGGTTCCTGTACCAGGGCTTATGAGAGTTTCGGGTAAATCACTTGTTCCGCAGTGTGCTGCTGGAGGGAGGGCGTAGCCCGAAC
>JGI25326J35508_1000284_pt1 | contig 38406 bp, 28 predicted proteins | sample HigsolmetaAR201D_FD_35508 | JGI IMG/M metagenome (IMG submission 35508)
GTTGCGGATGTCCACGCTCTGGATCACCGTCTCGCCGATGCGCACGCTGGCCAGGGTGCCCGGGGGCGCCTCCTCGTTGACGTAGGACACGCTGCGCGCGTTCAGCAGGTTCTTGACGATGTCGCAGGAGCTGTTGAACTTCACGTGGCTCTTCAGCTCGCTGGGCACGAACTGGAAGGAGCAGTCCTTCGGATCGGCCACGACCACCGCCGGCGAGTTGCGGGTGGCCTCCGCCAGCGCCGGGTTGGCGAAGTAGGTCAGCCCCTTGAAGATCGGGAAGTAGGTCAGCGCCGCCAGCAGGCAGCCGGCCATGATGATCGGCTTGCGGCCGATCTTGTCACTCAGCCAGCCGAAGAAGATGAAGCCGCCGGTGGCGATGGCCAGGGCCGCGGCGATGAACAGGTTGGCCGTGACCGGATCCACCTTGAGGGTCTGGGTGAGGAAGAACAGCGCGTAGAACTGGCCGGCGTACCAGACCACGGCCTGGCCGGCGGTGGCGCCCAGCAGGGCCAGCAGCACGATCTTGCCGTTGCTCCAGTTGGCGAAGCTCTCCGACAGCGGCGCCTTGGAGCGCTTGCCTTCCTCCTTCATCTTCTGGAACAGCGGCGACTCGTTCAGCTGCATGCGGATCCAGATCGAGATGACCAGCAGCACGAACGAGATCAGGAACGGCACGCGCCAGCCCCACTCGCGGAACGCCTCCTCGCCCAGCGACGTGCGCACGCCCAGGATCACCAGCAGCGACAGGAACAGGCCGACCGTCGCGGTGGTCTGGATGAAGCTGGTGTACAGGCCACGCTTGCCCTGCGGCGCGTGCTCGGCCACGTAGGTGGCCGCGCCGCCGTACTCGCCGCCGAGCGCCAGGCCCTGCAGGCATCGCAGGATCACCAGCAGTATCGGCGCGGCGATGCCGATCGAGGAGTAGGTCGGAAGCACGCCCACCAGGAACGTGGACAGGCCCATGATCACGATCGTGATCAGGAACGTGTACTTGCGGCCGATCAGGTCACCAAGGCGGCCGAACACGATCGCGCCAAACGGGCGGACCGCGAAGCCGGCGGCGAAGGTGAGCAGGGCCATCACGAACGCCGGTCCCGGCGCGAGCGACGAGAAGAAGTGCACGGCGATGACCGCCGCGAGCGAACCGTAGAGATAGAAGTCGTACCACTCGAAGACGGTACCGAGGCTGGACGCAAGGATGACCTTGCGGTGTTCCTTCGTGATGCCGCCCGTGGATGGCACGGCGGTTGCGGTAGTGGACATCGTGGCCTCCCTCAGAAGCTGTACTTGACGGTCGTGTGGATGCGCTTGAGATCGCCCTTGCGGTCATCCTCGAGCACGCGTTCGCCCCAGCTGACCTCGGCGCCGACGTCCAGCTTCGGGAACGGCGAGTAGATCAGGTTGGCGTGGACGGAGCGGGTGCTCTCGACCGCGGCGAAGCTGGCCGGTCCCCAGCCGGGGAGGCCATGGTCGTTGTCGAACCGCGCGAACGAGTACATCAGGTTGCCGCGCAGCTTGGGCCCGAACGCGTGCCGCCAGGCGACGAAGCCGCCGCCGCCGTCCTGGGCGTGCAGGTTGCCGTTGGCGTCGAGCACGGCGTCGGGGCCGATGCCGAGGCCGAGGTAGCGGCCGATGCCGGAGCCGTAGCTGGCCATCCAGCGGATGTCGTCNTTGGCGCCGATGTTGAAGCGGCCGGACAGGCTGACGGCGAAGCCGGTGTCGGTCTCGTCGCCGCTCTTGAGCTGGCGCAGCAGGCCGGCGACGCTGAAGTGGCCCCAGTCGCCCTTGAACACGTAGCGGGCGGTGAGGTCAGGGAACAGGTCGCTGCCGCCGGCGTTGTTGCGCGCCGCGGTGGCGACGTCGGAGACCGTGGTATGCGGGTTCTCCAGCGACACCGAGAACGGGCCGTTGGTGTAGCGGACCTGTGCCTGGCGGACGAAGATGGTGCCGTCGGTCACGCCGATGAAGTCCACGGTGTCCGGCAGCGCGGCCACGTCCTGGAAATTGGTCCAGGTNTGGCCGGCCAGCCAGCGGTTCCAGGTCACGTAGGCGTGGCGCNCGGTGATGCCGTGGGTGTTGGTCGAGACTTCGTTGCCGAGGTTGGCGCTGCCACCGCCGTACATGTCGGCCTCGATGTAGGCGCGGAACTTGTCGCCGCCGTCGCTGNTCCAGTCGGCGGCCAGCCAGAAGCGCGAGAACGCGGCGTGGATGTCGGTGTACGGGTCGGCGTCGGGCTCGGCGCCGTCGGCGACCACCGGGATCGTGCTCGGCACGTAGAACAGGCGGCCGGCGGAGCCTTCGGCGATGACGCCGTCGCTGGTGTCCGTGGCCATGGCGTCGAGCTTGATGAACCCGCCGTACGAGAAGGAGGCGCCGGGATTGCCCGCCGGCAGGATCGGGGTGGACTGGATGCGCGGCTTGCCGTCGTCGGCCGGGGCGGATGCCACCTGCACGGCGTCGAGCCGGCTGCGGGTCTCCTCGACCGTCTCCCNGGTCTGTTGTTGCGCCTGCAGCAATGCCTGGACCTGCGCCTCGAGCTGGGCGATCCGTGCCTCGAGCTCGCGTTCCTTCGCGGTCTGAGCGAGCGCCGCGCCGGGCAGGGCGAGCGCGATCGTGATCGCCAGCGCCAGCGGCTGGCGGCATCTGCGTAGCCTCATCGTTCTCCTCCCACAGAGAAACATCCGCATCTGGCGGATTGCGCGAGGCTGCGCGTTCAGTGCCGGCCGCGCATATTCGTCTTTGGTCGGAAAACAGGGGGAATACGACCAACGTCTAATGCGGATGATGCATCGCAGCAGGCCGATTGCGGCAAACTCGACATGGGCGGCCGGCAGGCCGTGGAAACCTATCTGGTTGGGAGGAAGACATGACAGACATCCATCCGGTCCCGGTTGATCCTGCCTTCGCGGCGAAGGCGCGCATGGACAGGGCGNGGTACGAGGCGGCCTACCGGGCGTCGGTCGAGGATCCGGATGCGTTCTGGGCCGGGGTCGCCAGGCGGATCGACTGGTACAGGGCACCGACACAGATCCGCGACGTCAGCTACGCGCTGGAGGACTTCCACATCCGCTGGTTCGCCGACGGCGAGCTCAACGCCAGCGTCAACTGCCTGGACCGGCACCTGGCCACGCGCGGCGACAAGACCGCGATCATCTTCGAGCCGGACGACCCGGACGACCAATCGTACGGCCTGACCTACCGCGAGCTGCACGAACGCGTGTGCAGGCTGGGCAACGCGCTGCGCAGCCTGGGCGTGCGCAAGGGCGACCGGGTGACGATCTACCTGCCGATGATCCCGGAGGCGGTGGTGGCGATGCTGGCCTGCGCCCGCATCGGCGCGATCCACTCGGTGGTGTTCGGCGGCTTCTCGCCCAACTCGCTCGCGGACCGCATCGCCGACTGCGGCAGCAAGCTCGTCATCACCGCGGACGAGGGCGTGCGCGGTGGCAGGAAGGTCCCGCTGAAGGCCAACGTGGACGCGGCGCTGAAGATGCCGGGCACCGCCTCGGTCGAGACCGTTCTGGTGGTGCGCCGCACCGGCGCGGCGGTGGACATGCAGATGCCGCGCGACCGCTGGTACGACGCCGTGGTCGACGGCCAGCCGGCCGAGTGCGAGCCCGAGCGCATGAACGCGGAGGACCCGCTGTTCATCCTCTACACCTCGGGCAGCACCGGCAAGCCCAAGGGCGTGCTGCACACCACCGGTGGCTACCTGGTGTACGCCTCGTACACCCACGAGCTGGTGTTCGACCTGCGCGAGGATGACATCTACTGGTGCACCGCGGACGTCGGCTGGATCACCGGCCACAGCTACATCGTCTACGGGCCGCTGGCCAACGGCGCCACCGCGCTGGTGTTCGAGGGCGTGCCCAACTACCCGGACTTCTCGCGCTTCTGGCAGGTGGTGGACAAGCACAAGGTCACGATCTTCTACACCGCGCCGACCGCGATCCGCGCGCTGATGCGCGAGGGCGAGGCGCCGGTGAAGAAGGCCTCGCGTGCCTCGCTGCGACTGCTGGGCACGGTCGGCGAGCCGATCAACCCCGAGGCGTGGCGCTGGTACCACGAGGTCGTGGGCGAGAAGCGCTGCCCGGTCGTGGACACCTGGTGGCAGACCGAGACCGGCGGCATCCTGATCTCGCCGCTGCCGGGCGCCACCGACCTCAAGCCCGGCTCGGCGACGAAGCCGTTGCCTGGCGTGCGCCCGGCGGTGGTGGACGCCAACGGCAACATCCTCGAGGGCGAGACCGAGGGCAACCTGGTCCTGCTCGACTCGTGGCCGGGGCAGATGCGCACCGTGTTCGGTGACCACCAGCGCTTCATCGACACCTACTTCAGGACCTACCCGGGCATGTACTTCACCGGCGACGGCTGCCGCCGCGACGCCGACGGCTACTACTGGATCACCGGCCGCGTGGACGACGTGATCAACGTCTCCGGCCACCGCATTGGCACCGCCGAAGTCGAGAGCGCGCTGGTCTCGCACCCGAAGGTCGCCGAGGCCGCCGTGGTCGGCTTCCCGCACGATATCAAAGGACAGGGCATCTACGCCTACGTCACCCTGGTCAGCGGGGAGGAGGGCAGCGAGGAACTGCGNCAGGAGCTGATCGCGCACGTGCGCAAGGAGATCGGCCCGATCGCCACGCCCGATTTCCTGCAGTGGGCGCCGGGCCTGCCGAAGACGCGCTCGGGCAAGATCATGCGCCGCATCCTGCGCAAGATCGCCGAGAACCAGCCGGACCAGCTGGGCGACACCAGCACCCTGGCCGACCCGTCCGTGATCGAGTCGCTGCTGCAGAACCGGCGCCAGGCATGACGACGACGGGCGCATGGCCACGCTGCTGATCGCCGACGACCACCCGCTGTTCCGCGAGGCCCTGCGTGGCGTGGTGTCGCGCCTGCTGCCGGGCGCGACGCTGCGCGAGGCCGACAATGCCGCGGCGCTGTACGCGATGGTCGACGCCGAGCCGGACGCGGACCTGCTGCTGCTCGACCTCAACATCCCGGGCGTGCAGGGCTTCGGCGCGCTGGTCCACCTGCGCGCCCAGCATCCGCAGTTGCCGGTGGTGGTGGTCTCCGCGCGCGAGGAACCGGAAGTGATGCGGCGCGCGATCGAGCACGGCGCGATGGGTTTCATCCCGAAGTCGGCGGATTCGCGGACGTTGACCGAGGCGCTGCGCCACGTGCTCGACGGCGGTCGCTGGATCCCGGAGGCCGCGGCCTCCGCCGACCCGCTCTCGCGCGAGGAGCAGGACGTGGCCGCGCGCATCCGCGAACTGACGCCGCAGCAGTTCCGGGTGCTGCAGATGCTCGCCTCCGGCAAGCTCAACAAGCAGATCGGCTACGAGCTGGGCGTGTCCGAGGCGACGGTCAAGGCGCACATGAGCGCGATCCTGCGCAAGCTCGGCGCCACCAACCGCACCCAGGCGGTGCTGATCGCCGGACGGCTGGCGCTCGATCCGGGCCTGGTGGCGCCGCCGCCGGAACCGGACTGAGGTTCAGGACGGGCGCCGGTCCTGGCGCAGCGAGATCAGGAACGCGCGCAGCGAGGCCGGCTTCACAGGCTTGGTCAGCACGCGGTAGCCGCGGTTGCGCGCGGCGACCTTGAGTGCGTCGCTGCCATCGGCGGTGAGCAGCGCGCCGGGGACGCCGGGCGCGCGCTTGCGCAGGGCGTCGAGGGCGTCCAGCCCGTTGATCCGGTCGTGCAGGTGGTAGTCGGCCAGCAGCACGTCCGGCCGGCCGCCCGCGACCAGCTCCAGCGCCTCGTCCGCGGTGGTCGCGCACAGCGCCTCGGCCTGCCAGCGCCCGAGCAGCGCGACCATGCCGGCGAGGATGTCCGGGTCGTTGTCCAGGCACAGCACGCGCATGCCCGCGAGCGTCCCGTCGGCATCGAGCGTGGAACCCGGCGGGGACGCCGGCGGGGCCAGGTTCGCCGGGTCGCCGCGGGGCACGATGATCGAGAACATGCTGCCGCGGCCCACCGTGCTGCGCGCGTCCAGCGTGTGCCCGAGCAGGTGCGAGATGCGCTGGCAGATCGACAGGCCGAGCCCGAGGCCACGGCCGTCCCAGTCGAACGGCTGCTCGTAGCGGTGGAACTCGTCGTAGATCTGCTGCATGTGGTGCTCGGGGATGCCGGAGCCGGTGTCCCAGACCTGCAGCGCCACCTGGTCGCCGCGGCGGCGCGCGGCCAGCACGATGCGCCCGCTCGGCGTGTAGCGCAGGGCGTTGGCCAGGAAGTTCTGCAGCACCCGGCGCAACAGGCGGCGGTCGCTGCGCACCACCAGCGGCGGCGCGTGCAGGCGCAGCTCGATGTTGCGCGCCGCGGCCATCGGTGCCGACTGCGTGGCCAGCTGGCGCAGCAGCTCGCCGGCGTCGAAGTCGCCGATCTCCGGGCGCAGCGCGCCGGCATCCAGGCGCGAGACGTCGAGCAGGCCGTCGAGCAGCTCCTCGGCGGCGCGCAGCGAAGTGTCGATGCGTTCGGCCAGCCGGCGCTGTTCCTCGCCCGGCGGCGCCTCGCGCAGCGCCGAGGCGAACAGGCGGGCGGCGTTGAGCGGCTGCAGCACGTCGTGGCTGACCGCGGTGAGGAAGCGCGAGCGCGACTCCTGCGCGGCCTCGGCCTCGCGGGTGCGTTCGGCGACGCGTTGCTCCAGCGTCTCGTTGATCTCGCGCAGCTCGCGCTCGACGCGCTTGTAATCGGTGACGTCGCTGTAGCTCGTGACGTAGCCGCCGCCGGGCAGCGGCTGGCCGCGCAGCTCGAGCACGCGGCCGTTGCTCAGCATGCGCTGCGAAACGTGCGGCGAGCCGGCGCGCATGTAGGCGATGCGCTTCTCGATCTCGGCCTCGATCTCCTCGGGGCCCAGGGGGCCGAGCTCGCCGCGCTCGGCGTTGTAGCGGATCAGGTCGGCGACCGGGCGGCCGACGTAGAGCATGCCCTCGGGATAGCCGAACAGCTGCTGGTAGCGCCGGTTCCAGGCGACCAGGCGCATCTCGGCATCCACCACGCTCACGCCCTGGTCGATGTTCTCGAGGGTCGAGGACAGCACCTCGCGGTTGAAGCGCAATTCCTGCCCGGCCTCGTCGAGCGCGGCGACGATCTCGGCCACGCCCATGCCCGAGCCCCTCAGCACGCTGGTCAGCACCAGCCGCGCCGAGGCCGCGCCGACCGCCGAGGCCAGCAGGCGTTCGCAGAACTGGATCCAGCTGCGGTCCGCGGGCGCGTCGGCCTGCAGCTCGCGGCCCTGCGCCTGCGCATGCTCCTGGAACGCGCGCATCGCCGTGCGCTCGCCGAGGATGCGCGAGGCCAGCACCAGCAGGTCGCCCACCGGCACCTTGCCCGGCCATTCGCCGGTGGCGAGCGTGTTGCGGCGCGCGTACGGCTCGAGGAAGGGCTCGGCGCGCAGGCGGTCGCCGAGGCTCGGGCGCCAGCGTGCGGACACCAGCAGGAACGCGCCGGTGTTGAGCAACAGGGACCAGAACGTGCCGTGGGTCAACGGGTCCCAGCCGGCCAGCCCGAACAGTTGCCGCGGGCGCAGCCAGCCAATGCCGAACGGCCCCTCGGTCAGCCAGTGGCCGTCGAGCCAGCCGGCGTCGGCGATGGCCGGCAGCAGCAGGGTGTAGGCCCAGACCGCGAAGCCGATCAGCAGCCCGGCCTCGGCGCCCTGGCGGCTGGCGCCGCTCCAGTACAGGCCGCCGATCAGCGCCGGCGCGAACTGCGCCACCGCGGCGAACGCGAGCAGGCCGTAGGAGGCGAGCGCGGTGTCGCTGCTGCTGGCGCGGTAGTAGCCGTAGGCGAGCGCCGCCAGGCCGACGATCGCGAGCCGGCGGATCCACAGCACCGTCGAGGCGACGTTGTCGCCGTGCCGCTGCGCCCAGCCGCGGCGCAGCAGCGGCGGCATCACCAGGTCGTTGCTGATCATCGTCGCCAGCGCCACCGTGGCCACGATCACCATGCCTGTTGCGGCGGAGAAGCCGCCGACGTAGGCGAACAGCGCCAGCGTGTCGCGGTGCTCGGCCAGCGGCAGTGCCAGCACGAAGCTGTCGGCGGCCACCGGGCCGTCCCGGCCGAACAGCGCCACGCCGGCCGCGGCCGTGGGCACCACCATCAGCGAGACCACCGCGAGGTAGGCGCCGAACATCCAGCGCGCCTTGCGGATGTCGCCGACGTCGCCGCATTCCACCACCGCGACGTGGAACTGGCGCGGCAGGCAGATGATCGCGGCGAACGCCAGCAGGGTCTGGCAGACGAAGCCGACCGGCGGGGCCTGCTCGAACAGCGCGCGGGTCGCCTCCACCACCGGGACCTCGCGCGAGAACAGCCAGAAGCTGGCGAAGACCCCGACCGCGACCAGGGCCACCAGCTTGACCAGCGATTCCAGCGCCACCGCCAGCATCATGCCGGGGCGGTGCTCGGTGGCATCCACCTGCCGGGTGCCGAACAGGATCGCGAACAGCGCCATCAGCGCGGCCACGTACAGCGCCGGGTCGCCGAACGCGGTGGTGGTGCCCTCGCCGCCGAGCACGCCGAGGCTGATCGCGACCGCCTTGAACTGGAGCGCGAGGTAGGGGACCGCGGCGATGATCGCGATCAGCGCCACCAGCGCCGCCAGCCGCTGCGAGCGGCCGTAGCGCGCGGCGATGAAGTCGGCGATCGACACCGTGCTCTGCGACTGCGCGACCAGCGCCATGCGCTCGAGCACGCGCCACGCGAACACCATCAGCAACAGCGGCCCGAGGTAGATCGGCAGGTAGCCGACGCCGTTGCGCACCGCCGATCCGACTGCGCCGTAGAAGGTCCAGGACGAGCAGTAGACGGCGAGTGCCAGGCTGTAGACCGCCGGCCGCAGCCACGGCCGGTGCGGGTACAGCGGATAGCGGTCACCGATCCAGGCCACCGCGAACAGCAGCGCGGCGTAGCCCACCGATACCAGCAGCAGAACCCAGCCCGGCAGCAAACGGTACCCCCCCCAGGAAGGATGGCAGCGAGTGTAACCGACTGCACCGGTCTGCCGGACATCCACTTCCGGCAGGCATGCGCGGTCTGTTACCTTGCGTGGGCCCCGCGTGCGGCGCGTTTCCCTTTTGCCACTTCACAGGGGTGACCGTGCCCTGGTACCCGGAGGCGCGGACTTTCGACATCGAACGCATCGAAGTCCGCCGGGGGCCGCAGGGCACGCTGTTCGGGGAGGGCACCCATGGGCGGCACGGTCCGGATCCTCACCCGCAAGCCGGTGCTGGACGCATTCGCGGCCACGGTGCGGGCGTCGCTCTCGACGCCGCAGGGCGGTGGCGGCGGGCACGGGCTCAAGGGCATGTTCAACCTGCCGCTGGCGGACGACCGGCCTGGCCTGCGGGTCGTCCTGAACGACGAGCAGCTGCAGGGGTGGATGGACGATCCGGCCACCGAGCGCGAGAATCTCAACGCGCAACGCATCCACACCGCACGCGTGCGCCTGCGATTATCGCCCGACGGCGCCACGGACATCGACGCGAGCTGCTGGCGCTGGCGGTCCGCCGCTCGGGGAGCGTGGCTACAGCGCGCTCGACGGCATGCTGCCAGACGTGCTGTACGGGCGGCAATCGTCCTGGGCCTCGCGCAGCCCTCGCCGTCGAGCGCCGCCTTGGTGGCGCAACAATGACCTGTGTCGGCGCGGGCACGCGCCTGGACAATCTGCACGAGGGCCAACTCGCGCCCGGCGCGGATTACATGACCGATATCCGGATCGGAGTCGACACCCACGAACTGCGGCTGGCGTCGGCTGGTGAACACCGGCTCGAGTGGACCGCNGGCGTGTATCGGCGTGATGCCAGTCGCCATGATCGCAGCCGGGTGTGGTCCGGGCCGGTGCAGGAACAGTGGCAGGACAACCATGCCTGGGCTCTGTTCGGGGAACTGGGCTACCTGCTGCCGGGCAACCTCTGGTCGTTGACGGTTGGGCTGCGATACTTCCGCAACCAAGTGCATGGCATCTTGCTGACCGAAGGCAATGGCGTGCGGATCAACGCGGATTTCCCCGCGCTGAGTCAGAAGCTCATGGTGTTCTGGATGCCATTGGTCGAAACGCTGGTCTACGTCAGCGTGTCGAGCGGCTTCCGCTCCGGCCAGCTGCAGCCGGTGATGTCGATCCTGGTCGCGGGGCGCGAGGGTCTCGAGCTACCGGTCGCGTTCGCCCAGGCTCCCGGCGATCGTCTGCAACTGACCGGAAGCATCGTCGATACCGCCTACGGCGAAGCGATCGGCGGGACACCCATCGAGCGGGGCGACCCCGTCTACAACGTGCCCCGCAACAGCCTGGGCGTTGCCTGGGACCGGCACGTTCCGCCCGCGTCCGGCCATGCGCTGGACCTCTATGCGCGGATGCGCAACGACGGCGCACGCAAGGTGTCGCTCCCCGGGGCCCGCCGGTCGATCCGATCCTGTCGCTGGATACCGGCATGGAACTCGCGTCGCGTCACGGCTGGAGCGTCCCGCTGAACGGCGAAAACCTGCTGGACGAGAATGTCATGGCCGATGCGCGCAACATCCGCGGCGCGGCTGCGCCCGCGCATCCTCGGGCTCGAGGCCGAATGGAGCTACCGACCCGGCGCCGCCGGGTGCCGGGCTGGGGGCGGGGATTTCACTTTTGCCATGCTCGTTCGTCGGGGACGGAGACCGAAAGCCATTTTGGCGGTCGTCGGTCCGGCGGATGCCGGGCCGGATTCCCTTCAGTTCCGGAGCCAGAAGAAGATGAACACACGCCCCCGCTTGCCGTTCCGCCCCGCGCCATCGCGCCTCGCGCTGGCGCTGCTCGCCGCGGTCTTCGCCGCGACCCCGGTCCACGCGCAGTCCGACGACGCCGCCAACCCGGAACGCGAGGAAATCAAGGNGCTCGGATCAGTCACCGTGACCGCGCGCAAGCGCGACGAGCGCCAGCTGGACGTGCCGATCGCGCTCAACGCCGTGACCGGCGAACAGATCGACGCCATGGGCATGCTCAATGTTGTCGATGTCATCAACAGCACGCCGGGTGCCTCGTCGGTGGACAACGGCGGCGGTTTCACCCAGGTGCAGATCCGTGGTGTGTCCAGCTCGCTGGGCGGCAACGACAACGGCTACTACCTTGACGAGATCCCGTTCACCGGCGTGTCGGTGCCCTGGTATCCGGACGCCCGCTCCTTCGACATCGACCGCGTCGAGATCCTGAAGGGGCCACAGGGCACGCTGTTCGGCGAGGGTTCGATGGGCGGCACCGTGCGCATCATCACCCGCAAGCCTGACTTCAACTATTTCAATTTCGGGGTCGAGGCCTCGATGGGCATCACGTCCGGCGGCGACAACAGCTGGGGTGCCAAGGCCTACGTCAACATTCCGCTGATCGACGACAGGCTGGCGATGCGCGTAGCGCTGAGCGACGAGAAGATCGGTGGCTGGATCGACGATGCCACCACCGGCGACCGCAACATCAACGAGCAGCGGGTGAAGACCGGCCGGGTCAAGGTGCGCTTCGCCCCGACTGAGCAGTGGAACATGGACGCCTCGTTCTGGAAGTACGACTCCGACGCGCCGGGCGGTGGCAACTCCGCGCTCGACGACATGACCACGCAGTCGTACTACGCCAACATCGACAAGTGGGAGGTTTCCAGCTTCGTCACGACCTACGACTTCAACGGCTCCCAGCTGTTCTATTCGTTCGCGGACTCGGAGTTGAACTACCTCAANGACGGCATGCTCAATCCGACCACGACCTACGTCAGCCAGATCAATATCGGCGTGCGCACGCAAGAACTGCGCTGGTCGTCGACCGGTGACCGCACGCTCGACTGGACCGTGGGCTACTACCTGCGCGAGGCAGAGCGAAACGACGCCTCCAGCGTCGGTGGCATCCCGCCCAGCCAGTCCAGCCAGACCAACGATGCCTACGCGCTGTTCGGCGAGGTCACCTACCGCCTGCCCAATCCCAAGTGGTCGCTGACTGCGGGCCTGCGTTACTTCCACGACGACGTCGACGCGATCTCGTGGACCACGGACCGGACCTCCACGCTCAATGCCGAATTCGACAGCTGGAATCCGCGCCTGAGCCTGTCCTACAAGCCGCAGGAAGACACCACCCTGTACCTGAGCGCAGCACGCGGCTTCCGTTCCGGCCAGCTGCAGCCGATCAGCTCCATCCTGCTGGCCGAGGAGAACGGCATCGAGCTGCCCTCGACCATCGATCCGGACTCGATCATGACCTATGAGTTCGGTGNCAAGTCGCTGCTGCTCGACGGCAAGCTGCTGCTGGAAGGCGCCATCTTCTTCAGCGACTGGAAGGGCGTGGCCGTCCGCGTGCCGATCACCTCGACCATCAACGGCCTGGCCAACTCCAAGGGAACGGAAAACAAGGGCGTGGAATTCAANATGGTCTACAGCCCGACCCGCTCGCTGATGCTGCAGTTCGGCGGCAGCCTGATTGATGCCACNTACATCGAGGACGTGCCCGGCACCCCGCTGTTCAAGGGAACGCCGGTCTACAACGTGCCTAAGACCAACCTCAACGCCTCGGCGTCCTACAGCTGGCCGATCGGCGGCCTGCAGGGCGTGGTGCGGGGCGGGCTGGTGTACGACTCGGCACGCAAGACGGCACTGACCCAGGGCACGCCGGGTGACGACGCGCTGATGGTCGATGCGCGGATCGGGCTGCAGTCGGCCACGGGCTGGTCGGCTTTCCTGTTCGGCGAGAACCTGGCCAATGAGGACGGCGCACTCAACGCGCGCTCGGTGCTGGGCGCGGCCAACCGCCTGCGTCCCCGGACCTACGGCGTGATGTTCCGCTACGAATACTGAGCAGGTATGCCGGGCCGTCTCCGACGGCCCGGCTCTGCGGAGGAACCGGATGAAGACGATGACACGACGCGCAAGCCGCCACGGCTGGTGGTGCATTGCGTTGCTCGCGGCCGCGGCGACGGCCATTGCCGACGACAACGAACCCGACCGCTGGCTCGAGGCGCCGCACGACCCGGCTGCCCTGGAATGGGCACGCGAGGCCACGCAATCCACGATACGGCGGCTTGGCGGGGATCCGCTCTATGCAGGCCTGCGCACGGAACTCGACGAGGCGTTGCAGGCGACGCCCTCCGAGCCGGACGTCACGCTGCTGGGCAGCCGCGCGTTGCGCTTCCTCAAGGATGCGGAGCGGCCCTACGGCCTCCTGCAATGGGCGCAGTTGCTGGATGACGGAACCCCCGGCACGTGGAACACGGTGCTGGACGTCGCGGCCCTGCGCGAGGCGGAAGGCGTGCCGTTCGAACTGCAGGCCTACGACCTCTCCAGTGCATGCGTGGCACCGGACTACCGGCGCTGCCTGCTGCGGCTCTCGCCCGGTGGTGGCGATGAAGTGGAGATCCGCGAATTCGACCTGGAGGCGGCAGCGTTCGTCGAGGATGGATTCCGCGTACCGCGGTCGCGCGCGTTCGCGGAGTGGATGGGCCCGGATCTGGTCCTGGTCGAACATACCTCCGGTGGCGAACCGCTGACTTCGGCCGGATGGCCGGCACAGGTGCGCCTGTGGCGCCGCGGCGAAGCACTCGCGCAGGCGCGGAAGGTCTACGCGGGCGACTCACGCGACGCCATCCTGACGCTGGCCGCGCTGGGCCAGGGCGCGGACCGGCACGGCGTGATCGTCCGCGCCATCACCTATACGCGTTTCGAGATCTTCTTCGTGGACCGGGAAGGCGGGGTGGAGAAGGCGGCCCTGCCCGAGCTGTTGAAGCCCATGGGCGTGCTGGCAGTCGACGATCATGCCGTGATCGTGCAGCTAGCGGCCCCGGCGACGCTCGAAGGCGTCGACTACCCGGAGGAAGCGCTGCTGGCCTATTCGGTGCGCCCGGACGCGAAGCGGCGCCGTGTCAGCGCGATCTACCTGCCGCGGGAAGGCGAGTTCATAGGTGGACGCAACGATGTGGCCGCGTCCGGCGACCGGGTCGCGTTCGTCGTCAACCGCGAGCTGCGCCGGCACGTGATGGTCGCGCAACGCCTTGGGGAGGGCTGGCAGGCGACCCCGCTGGCAGACGTGGCTCCCGGACAGACGGCTGCGCTGGCGGGCGCGTCGGATGGCGGCATCATCGTCAGTACCAGCGGCTTCGTAACGCCGCGCAGGCAGGAGCTCCATCCACGCGATGGCAGCGGGCCGCGCCTGCTGGCGAAGGATCCCGAACTGTTCCCCGAGGACAGCTATGTCACCGAGATCGCGCATGCCATTTCGGACGACGGCACGCGGGTGGACTATTACCTGCTGCGGCCACGGCAGTCGCCCTGGCAGGGGCCACAACCGACCTTGATGACCGGTTACGGCGCGTTCGGCATCTCCGTGCGCCCGGGGTACTTCGAATACACGGTGGGCGGGCGCGCGTTCATGCTATGGCTGTCCAGGGGCGGATCGCTGGTGATCCCGGCCATCCGCGGCGGTGGCGAACGCGGCAATGCCTGGCATCTCGCGGCGATCCGCGAGAAACGCCAGAATTCGTATGACGATTTCATCGCCGTGACCCGCCACCTCATCGAGACCGGATATACCAGTCCGGAGCGCATCGGTGTCTACGGCATGTCCAATGGCGGCCTGCTGTCGGCCACGTTGGGGACGCAGCGACCCGACCTCTTTGGTGCGGTGGTCAGCGACGTGCCGCTGGCCGACATGCTGCGCATGAAGTACATGGGCATGGGCGCGGCATGGCTCAACGAGTACGGCGATCCCGAGAATCCGGCGCATCGCGTGGTGCTGCTGGGCTACTCGCCGGTGCACAACATCCGCGACGGCGTGGCCTACCCTCCATTCCTGGTAACCATCTCCACNGAGGACAACCGGGTCGGGCCGGGGCACGCGCGCAAGCTGGCGTGGCGCCTGCAGAAGGCTGGGGCTCAGGTGTACTTCTACGAGGACCAGGAAGGCGGGCACGGGGTCAGCGATCCGCTGCGTAACCCGGAACTCATGGCGTTGCGCATGACCTTCCTGATCGGGACCCTCATGCGTCGCTGAGCACAGACGACTCTCTCTCCACTCTCCCACGAAGTGGCTTATGGGCGGGCCCGTGGCCCGCCCTTTTTTGCTTTCTTCCCGGCGGGCAGGCCAAGGCTTTGAGCGTGCTGGCATGAAAAATAAAGCCCGGCTTGCGCCGGGCTTTCCCCTGTCTGCTGCCGCACCCCGGGAAGGGGGCGGTCCTGGCCCACCGGGGCCGGGCGGCGCAGGTTACTTGATCTTGCCTTCCTTGTAGATCACATGCTTGCGGATGACCGGGTCGAACTTCTTGATCTCGATCTTGCCCGGCGTGTTCTTCTTGTTCTTGTCCGTGGTGTAGAAGTGGCCGGTGCCGGCCGACGAAATCAGGCGGATCTTGTCGCGCTTGCTTGCCATGGTGTCCTACTCCTCAGACCTTCTCGCCACGCTTGCGCAGCTCGGCGAGGACGGCGTCGATGCCGTTCTTGTCGATGGTGCGCAGGGCAGCCGTGGAAACACGCAGCTTCACCCAGCGGTTCTCGCTGGCGACCCAGAACCTGCGCTCGTGCAGGTTGGGAAGGAAACGGCGACGGGTCTTGTTGTTCGCGTGCGAGACGTTGTTGCCGGTCGTCGTACGCTTGCCGGTGACTTGGCAGACTCGGGACATTGCACACCTCGACAGAGTGTCCGTGGTTACCTCCTTTGGCCAAGGAGGCGGCGGCCCCGGCGGTCGCGCACAGGGCGGACCGCCACGCAATGCGGGAATCGCTGCGCTGGGCGGGCGGAATCGCGTTTCCGGCCCGGGACCGGTCCAGGGCATGGGCAGGCCGCAGCGAGTCGACCATTATGGCGGATATCCCCAGTCCGGACAAGCACTTGGGGTGTCCGGCCCGCGGGCGGGGGTCAGGGCCCGTAGGGCGAGCGCCCGTCCGGCTGGCGCTTGAACCGGCGGTGGATCCACAGGTACTGCGCCGGCGCGGCGCGGACCATCTCCTCGATCCCGGCGATCACCCGGGCGGTGTCCGCGGCCGGGTCGGTGCCCGGGAAGTCCGGCAGGGGGCGCAGGCCCAGGGTGTAGCCGCCGTCGGGACGGCGGACGTGCTGGAACAGGACCACGGCGGCCCCGGACAGCCGCGCCAGGGTATGGGTCGAGGTCAGGCTGTGCGCCGGACGGCCGAAGAAGGGCACGTACACCGCGTCGCCACGGCTGGGGTCCTGGTCGGGGGCGTACCACAGCAGCCCGCCCTGCCTGAGGTGGCGGACCGCGCCGCGCACGTCCTGCTTGGGGAACATCGCCGCCGCGTAGCGGGCGCGGCCGCGCCGCACCGCCCACTCCATGGCCGGCTCGGCGTGCGGCCGGTACATGCCGGCGAGCGGCACGTGGTCGCACATCAGGCGCCCGCAGATCTCCAGGGTGGTGAAGTGCCCGGAGACCACGATCACGCCGCGCCCGGCGGCGCGCGCGGCCTCGATGTGCTCCAGGCCCTCGACCACCAGCCCCCGGCGCATCGGCGCGACCGAGCCCCACCAGGCACGCCCGAACTCGAACAGGCTGGTGCCCAGCGCGGCGAAGTGCTCGCGCAGCAGCGCCTCGCGCTCCGTGGCGCCGAGTTCCGGGAAGCACAGCTCGAGGTTGCGTTCGGCCACGCGCCTGCGCCCGGGCAGGAGCAGCCGCAGCAGCGCGCCGATGGCGCGGCCGAGCATGCGCTGCAACGGCCACGGCAGCCTCGCCGCCGCGGCCATCGCGCCGATGCCCAGCCACGCCGGCCAGTGCCGGGGCCCGAGCGGGGGACGGCCGGCAGGANGGGTTCCGGATGCCATGCGCGCAGTGTAGCGGCCCCGGGCAATCCCGTTATGCTTTGCGGATGCGGGCCGATCTCACCGAACGACTGCTCCGCGGCCTGTACTCGGCGGCGCTGTACATGCTTGCGCCGGTCACCATCTACCACCTGGTCTGGCGCGGTTTCCGGCAGCCGGCGTACTTCGAGCGCTGGAGCGAGCGCTACGCGCGCTACCCGACCCCGCCGGTGGAGACGCCGGTGTGGGTGCACGCGGTGTCGATGGGCGAGGTCAACGCCGCCGCGCCGCTGGTCAACGCGCTGCTGGCCTCCGACCCTTCGCGGCGGGTCCTGGTCACCACGATCACGCCGACCGGTTCGGACCGGGTGCGCGCGCTGTGGGGCGACCGGGTCGAGCACGTGTACCTGGCGTACGACCTGTCCGGCGCGGTACGGCGCTTCCTCGGGCACTTCCGTCCCCGCATCGCCCTGGTGCTGGAGACGGAGCTGTGGCCGAACCTGCTGTTCTGCTGCCGCGACGCCGGGGTCCCGGCCTACATCGTCAACGCGCGGCTGTCGGAACGCTCGCTGCGCGGCTACCGCGTGCTGCGGCCGCTGCTGTCGCGGGCGCTGGGCACGCTGCGCAGGGTGGTGGCGCAGTCGCAGGGCGACGCCGAGCGGTTCGTGCGGCTCGGCGCGCCGCCCGGGCGCGTGGTCGTGGCCGGCAACCTCAAGTACGACATCGCGATCGACGTGGACGCGCTGACGCGCGCCGCCGGCGAGTTCCGCGCGCGCATCGGCAACCGGCCGGTGTGGATCGCCGCCAGCACCCACCCCGACGAGGAGGAGCCGGTGCTGGAGATCCACCGCAGGCTGCGCGAGCGCTGGCCGGACCTGCTGCTGCTGTGGGCGCCGCGCCATCCCGAGCGTTTCCGCCCGGTGACCCAGCGCTGCGTGGAAGCCGGGTGGCGCGTGGCCACGCGCACGCTGACACGGTGGCCCGACCCGGACGACGCGGTGTTCGTGGTCGACACCATGGGCGAGCTGCAGCTGTTCTACGCCTGCGCCGACGTCGCCTTCGTCGGCGGCAGCCTGCAGGCCATCGGCGGCCACAACCTGCTGGAGCCGGCGGCGGTCGGCACGCCGGCGGTCACCGGGCCGCACCTGCACAACTTCGCCGACGTCGCGCGCCAGCTGCGCGAGGCGGGCGTGCTGCGCGTGGGCGCGGATGCCGGGGAGGTCCGCGCGCACCTCGAGGGCCTGCTCGCGGACGACCAGGGGCGCAGGCGCATGGGCGGTATCGCCAGGCGCCTGGTGGAGGAGGGACGTGGGGCCCTGCAACGCACGCTCGAGGTGATCGCCGAGGACCTGCCCCGCGACACGGCGCCGGAGTGACCGGGGAAAAAAGAAAAGCCGGCGCGTTGCGCCGGCTTTCCCGCATGGGTCTGATGACGCGCCTTACAGCTGTTCCGGCGCGGTCACGTCCACCGTCAGCAGCCGGTTGAGATCCTGCACGGTCGAGGCGTCCAGCGTGCCGGCGGCCTGTTCCAGCAGCAGGCGGTTGCGCAGGTAGTTGTACTTGGCCGCGGCATAGGCCTGGCGTGCGCTGAACAGGTTCTGCTGGTTGATCAGCACGTCGATGACGGTGCGGGTGCCGACCTCCAGCCCGACCTGCGAGGCGTCGTAGGCGCTCTGCGCGGACACCAGCGCCAGGCGCCGTGCCTCGACCTCGCTGATGCCCGCCAGCAGCGCCTGGTAGGCGTAGCGGGTGTTGCGCTCGATCGCACGGCGGGTCTGCTCCACCTGGTCCAGGGCGATGTCGCGGCTGGCGATCGCCTGGCGCACGCGCGACTGGGTCGCGCCGCCGGAGAAGATCGGCACGGTCAGGGTCAGGTCGATGGAATTGCCCTCGTCCTCGCCGAAGCGGAAGCCCGGGGGCGCCACGGTGTCAGGCGAATACCAGTTCGCGCCCTTGCTGTAGCGTGCGCTGATGTCGAGCGTGGGCAGGTGGCCTGCGCGCGCGGCGGTGACGTTGTGCTCGGCGCCACGGGCCGCGAGGCGGGCGGCCTGCAGGCTGGGGTTGTTCTCGACGGCGCGCTGCACCCAGGCATCGACGTCGCCGCCTTCCGGCAGGACCGGACGGAAGTCGTCGGGCAGCGCCTTGAGCACGGTGACCGGCGTGCCGGTGATCTCGGCCAGCGCCTGGTAGGCGTCCTTGAGCGCGTTGCGGGCGATGATCGTGTTGGCGCGCGCGGCATCGTACTGGGCGCGGGCCTCGTGCACGTCGGTGATCGGCGCCAGGCCGACCTCGAGCCGCTTGTCGGCGTAGTCGAACTGCTTCTGGAATGCGGCCTCGGCGGCCTCTGCGGCCTGCAGCGTCTCCAGCGCGACCAGCACGTCGAAGTAGGCGTTGGCGGTGCGCGAGATCAGGTCGTCGTTCGCCGCCTCCAGGCTGTAGTCGGCGGCCTCGCGGTAGGCGCGCTCGGCGCGCAGGCGGGAGATCGCGCTGAAGTCCACCAGCGGCATGCCCACCGAGGCGCCGTAGCTGCGGCTGCGCGAGGTGCCGGTGGCCCCGGCGCTGTGGGAACGGCTGAGGCTGGCCGAGCCGTTGAGCTGCGGCAGCAGCGCGGCGCGCGCCTGCACGTAGCCCTCGCGCTCGATCTGCCGGTTCGATTCGGCGATGGACAGTTGCGGGTCGTTGTTGCGCGCCAGCTCGTAGACCTGCATCAGGTCTTCGGCGTGGGCGGGCGAGGCGGCCAGGATGCCGGCCAGGGCGAGGGGGAGGATGCGGCGGATCATGGGAATCCTTCGGTCAAAGCCTGAACTCGGGGGCCGGCTCGGCGCCGGCGAGGTACGGCAGCTCGGTCTCGAACAACGACTCGACCTGCACGTCGTTGACATCCTGGCCCGTCCTGCGCACCAGCACGGCTTCCATCGCCGGGGCGCGCCCGCGGACCACGAACATCCGGCCACCGGGACGCAGCCACTCCAGGAAACGTGACGGGATGGTGTCGACGGCGCCGGAAACGCAGATCGCGTCGAACTGGCGGCCGGGGTTCCACGCGAACGCGTCCGCGGTCCCGACGCGCACGTTGGTGATGCCCTGGGCCTGCAGCCGGGCGCGGGCCGCGTCCACGAAGTCGGCGTGGCGGTCGATCGTGACCACCTCGCGCGCCAGGGTGCCGAGGCACGCGGCGAGGTAGCCGCTGCCGGTGCCGATCTCGAGCACCGCCTCTTCGGGCTGCGGCAGGAGGGCCTGCAGTGCACGGCCTTCGACCACCGGCTTCATCATCTGTTCGCCGTGTCCCAGCGGCAGCGCGATGTCGGCATAGGCCAGGGTGCGGTGGATCTCGGGCACGAAGGCCTCGCGCGGCAGCGTCGCCATCGTCTCGAGCACGCGCTCGTCGAACACCTCCCAGGGACGGATCTGCTGTTCGACCATCAGTTGCCTTGCCTTGGCGAAATCGAAAGTCATCGCTCTTGTTTCCAGGGAATCGGCCGGGTGCACCATTCTACGGCCTTGCGCGCGCGGCCTCCGCGGATCATGGCCGTGGCCCGCCCCCGGCCTGAGTGCCGGAAGTCACCACGATGCCCTGACAAGGGTCATGTACCCCGCGGCGTCCGCGGACGTCCGGCGGACGCGTACGCGCGCAGGAACATGTCCACGGAGGCCTGCAGGTGCTCTTCGATGCGCCCGGGGTCCGGATCGTTGCAGACGCCCATCACCATCCGGGCGTGCGGTTCACCCTTCAGCAAGGTGAAGAACTGCGAGGAGGCGCGGCCCACGTCGGGGATGTCCAGCTCCCCGGCCTCGATCCGGCGCTGGAGCAGCCTGGCGAAGGCGTCGAGCGTGCGCTGCGGCCCGGCCTCCCAGAACAGCCGCGGCAGCTCGGTGTCGATCCGGGGCGTGCACAGCACGCGGTGCCCGGCGATGCCCTCGGGCGAGCTGACCATGGCGAAGAAGGCGCTGGCGATCTCCAGCAGCCGCTCGCGCAGCGGGGTGCCGGGCGAAGGCTCGAACAGCGCGTCGGGCAGGGATTGCTCGCAGTAGGCGCGGACCACCTCGCCGAACAGCGTGGACTTGTCGCCGAAATGGCTGTAGACGGTGAGCTTGGAGACCCCGGCCTCGGCGGCGATCTGGTCCATGCTCACGCCGTCGTACCCGTGCCGCAGGAACAGGCGGCGGGCGGCGTCGAGGATCGCCGCGCGCTTGTTCGGATCCTTGGGGCGGCCCGGGCCAGCCGGTTTCGGAGGCACCGTTTGCAGATTCTGGCTGGAACTGGACTGGCGCATGGGACAATACTAGACCAGACGGTTCAGTAAATATACCATCGAGGCACCCGTGCCCCCTCCCGACGCAGGTGAGTCTGCCATGCGCGTTGCACGAACGGTCTGCCCGATCCTGCTCACGGCGATCCTGCTGTTGTCCGCATGCAGCCGCGAGGAAGCGGTTGCCGATCCGCCGCGCCCGGTGCTCGTCGTCCGGCCGGTGGCAGTGGCGGCCGGTAGCGGCAACACGTTCCCGGGCGAGGTCCACGCCCGCGAGGAGAGCCCGCTGTCGTTCCGCATCGGCGGCAAGCTCGTCCGTCGCCACGTCGACGCGGGTGACCGGGTGCGCCGCGGCGACGTGCTGGCCGAGCTGGACCCGGGCGACATGGAGCTGCAGGCGCAGGCGGCGCGCGCGGAACTGGTGCGGCTGGAGGGTGATCTGGACCGCTACCGGGCGCTGCTGGCGCAGCAGCTGGTCAGCCAGTCGGCCTACGACGCCCAGAAGGCCGCGTACGAGGCGGCGAAGGCACGCTACGAGGTGGCCCGCAACCAGGCCGGATACGCCCGGCTGCGCGCGCCCCGCGACGGCGTGGTCGCCAGCCGCCAGGCCGAAGCGGGGCAGGTGGTCGCGGCCGGCCAGACCGTCTTCACCCTTGCCGCCGATGGCGGCCGCGAGGTGGTGATCGCGCTGCCCGAGGCGCGCATCCGGCAGTTCCGCGTGGGCCAGCCGGCGGAGGTCGAACCCTGGGCGGCCCCGGACCGGCGCCTGCCCGCGCGGATCCGCGAGATCGCGCCGGCCGCCGATCCGCAGACCCGGACCTACCAGGCGCGGGTGGCGCTGGACGACGGGGTGGCCGGGGAGGTGGACCTCGGCCAGAGCGTGCGCGTCCACATCCTGCCCGAGGGCGAAGGCACGGCGCTGGGCGTGCCGCTGGCCGCGGTCCAGCGTAGCGCCGACGGCGGGACCTCGGTCTGGGTGGTGGACCCGGCGACGTCCACGGTGCGTGCCCGCCCGGTGCGCATCGGCGCCTACGGCGTGAGCAGCGTGCCGGTACTGGAAGGCCTGTCCGCCGACGACTGGGTGGTGGCCGCGGGCGGCCACCTGCTGCGCGAGGGCCAGGAGGTGGTCGCGGTGGACCGGAGCAACCGCCCGGTGATCGCGGCGGCCGCCGGGTCCGGGCGGGCGGAGTAGGCCGCCATGCGCCGCTTCAACCTGTCGGAGTGGGCGCTGACCCACCGCAGCCTGGTGCTGTACGCCATGGTCGTGCTGGCGCTGATCGGCGCGTGGTCGTACCGCCAGCTCGGCCAGTCCGAGGACCCCTCGTTCACCTTCCGCGCCATGGTGGTGCGCACGCTGTGGCCCGGCGCCACCGCCGAGGAGGTCTCGCGCCAGGTCACCGAGCGCATCGAGAAGGCGCTGATGACCACCGGCCAGTACGAGTTCATCCGCTCCTATTCGCGCCCCGGCGAGTCGCAGGTGATCTTCATGGCCCGCGACTCGATGAAGTCGAAGGACATCCCGGAGCTCTGGTACCAGATCCGCAAGAAGGTCGGCGACATCCGCGCGACGCTGCCGGAAGAGGCAATCGGACCGTTCTTCAACGACGAGTTCGGCGACACCTTCGGCAACATCTACGCGCTGACCGCGCCCGGCTTCGACTACGCGGTGATGAAGGATTATGCCGACCGCATCCAGCTGGCCCTGGAGCGCGTGCCGGACGTGGGCAAGGTCGAGCTCGTCGGACTGCAGGACGAGAAGGTCTGGATCGAGGTCTCCAACACCAGGCTGGCCACGCTCGGCATCCCGCTGGCGGCGGTGCACGAGGCGCTGGCGGCACAGAACGCGGTGGTCCCGTCGGGCTTCGTCGAGACCGGCAGCGAGCGCGTGCAGCTGCGGGTCGGCGGCCGGTTCGGTTCGGTCGAGGAGATCCTCGGGTTCCCGGTGCGCGCGAACGGCCGCACCTTCCGGCTCGGTGACATCGCGCGCGTGGAGCGCGGCTTCTCCGACCCGCCGCAGCCGCGCATGCGCTTCATGGGCGAGGACGCCATCGGCATCGCGGTGGCGATGCGCGACGGTGGCGACATCCTGCGCCTGGGCGAGACGCTCGAGAAGGAATTCCAGCGCCTGCAGAAGACACTGCCGGCGGGCATGCAGCTGCGCAAGGTCAGCGACCAGCCGCAGGCGGTGCGCGAGTCCGTCGGCGAGTTCGTCCGCGTGCTGGCCGAGGCGGTGGCCATCGTGCTGCTGGTCAGCTTCTTCTCGCTGGGCCTGCGCACGGGCCTGGTGGTCGCGGTCAGCATCCCGCTGGTGCTGGCGATGACCTTCGCGGCGATGCACTACTTCGGCATCGGCCTGCACAAGGTCTCGCTGGGCGCGCTGGTGCTCGCGCTCGGCCTGCTGGTGGACGACGCGATCATCGCCGTGGAGATGATGGCGGTGAAGATGGAGCAGGGCCTGGAGCGGATGAAGGCGGCGGGCTTCGCCTACGAGAGCACCGCGTTCCCGATGCTCACCGGCACCCTGGTCACCGCCGCCGGCTTCCTGCCGATCGCGACCGCGGCCTCGAGCACGGGCGAGTACACCCGCTCGCTGTTCCAGGTGGTGACGATCTCGCTGGTGCTGTCGTGGATCGCCGCGGTGCTGTTCATCCCGTACCTCGGCTACCACATGCTGCCCGACCCGCACGCGGGCCGCGCGTCCGGGCCGGGGCCGCTGCGCGCGCGCCTGGCCGCGCGTTTCCCGGCGCTGGCGCGCTGGATCGCGCCGCCGCCCGCCGCGCACGGGCGCGATCCGTACGACACGCCGTTCTACCGCAGCTTCCGCAGCCTGCTCGACGCCTGCCTGCGCCGCCGCTGGCTGGTGATCGGTGCCACCGCGGCCGCGTTCGCCGCCTCGGTGCTGCTGTTCCGGTTCGTGCCGCAGCAGTTCTTCCCCGACTCGACCCGGCCGGAACTGATGGTCGACCTCGAGCTGGAGGAAGGCGCCTCGCTCAAGGCCACCGATGCCCAGGCGCGGCGGCTGGAGGAACTGCTGGCGCAGCGCGACGACATCGAGAACTACGTGGCCTACGTCGGCACCGGATCGCCGCGTTTCTACCTGCCGCTGGACCAGCAGCTGCCGCAGGCCCACTTCAGCCAGTTCGTGGTCCGCGCCAGGGACCTCGCGGCGCGCGAGGCGCTGCGCAGCTGGCTGATCGAAGAGGTCGCGCCGGCGTTCCCCGAGCTGCAGATGCGCGTCACCCGGCTCGAGAACGGCCCGCCGGTCGGCTACCCGGTCCAGTTCCGCGTCTCCGGCGAGCACATCGACCGGGTGCTGGCGATTGCCCGCCAGGTGGCGGAGAAGGTGCGCGCCAACCCGCACGTGGCCAACGTCAACCTCGACTGGGAAGAGCCCGGCAAGGTGGTGCGGCTGGACATCGACCAGGAACGCGCGCGCGCGCTGGGCATCAGCAGCCGCGACGTGGCCGGTTTCCTGATGGCCTCGCTGAACGGGCTGAAGGTCAGCACCTACCGCGAGGACAACGAACTGATCGAGGTGCTGCTGCGCGGCCCTGCCGACGAGCGCGTGGACCTCGACGGGCTGCCCGACCTGGCGGTGCCCACGCCAGGCGGCAGCGTGCCGCTGTCGCAGATCGCGCGCCTGGAATACGGCTTCGAGCATGGCGTGATCTGGCACCGCAACCGCCTGCCGACGGTGACCGTGCGTGCCGACATCCGCGACGGCCTGACCCCGCCGACGGTGACCGCGCAGATCCTGCCCACGCTGGAGGAGATCCGCGCGGCGCTGCCGGAAGGCTACCTGCTCGAGACCGGCGGCACGGTCGAGGACTCGGGGCGCGGCCAGCGCTCGATCATGGCCGGCATGCCGCTGTTCGTGCTGGTGGTGACCACGCTGCTGATGCTGCAGCTGCGCAGCTTCCCGCGCGTGGCGCTGGTGCTGCTGACCGCGCCGCTGGGCCTGATCGGCGTGACCCTCGCGCTGCTGCTGTTCCGGGTGCCGTTCGGTTTCGTGGCCATGCTCGGCACCATCGCCCTCGCGGGCATGATCATGCGCAACTCGGTGATCCTGGTGGACCAGATCCAGCAGGACATCGACGCAGGCCACGATCGCTGGCACGCGATCATCGACGCCACCGTGCGCCGATTCCGGCCGATCGTGCTGACCGCGCTGGCGGCGATCCTGGCGATGATCCCGCTTTCGCGCAGCGCCTTCTTCGGGCCGATGGCGGTGGCGATCATGGGCGGCCTGACCGTGGCCACGGTGCTGACCCTGCTGTTCCTGCCGGCGCTGTACGCGGCGTGGTTCCGGGTGCGGCCCGCGGAGGCGCGCTGAGCGGCAAGGCGGATCATCCGCGGTCCCGGCGGGCCGCGCCACGGCATGCCCGGCTCAGACGCGGATCCGCGTGCCCGCGCGCGGCGCGCCGCACGACCGGCAGCGTGCCCGTTGCGGTGGATTGTCCGCCCGGCAGGACGGGCAGCGCCACGTCGCCGCCGCGGCGCCGCCGGGATCGAGCACGGAACGCGGGAATCCGCCGCCGCAGCGTTCGCATTCGACGCGGACGTCGCGTGGGGAGGACGTGTACACCGGGATGAAGAACAGCGTGACCCGGTGTTTCCAGCCGGCAAGCACGTAACGGCATTCGCGGTCGCAGGCCGGGCAGTGGAAGCTGCCCGATCCGAGCGGGACCTTTTCCGACGAGAACCCCAGGATGAGCATGGCGGTGGCGTGGGATGCGTCCGCGCCGCGCCAGGCGATGCCGCGCGGCGCCACCGCGCAGGCCCGCCATCCGGGCACGAACGGCCGGGCGCATCGTACGTCCTGTCGGGGCGCGGCTGTCCGGAACCGTTCCAGCCCGCACGGCCGCCGTCCACGGGTCCGGATGCGCCGCGGTGCATGCCGCGCCTCCCGTGCCGGGGCGACAGGATACGGCGGCGGGCGCGGGACCGGGTGCCCGCGCCCGCCGGCAACCGGGACGCGCGTCAATCGCGCAGCCTGACCACGTAGAAGCCTTCCGGCAGGCGCGCGATCACCGCCCGGGTCACGGCGTCCGTGGACAGGTCGCCGCCGAGGTCGGCGGTGAAGGCCCCGTCCGCAAGCGCGGCATCCACCGCGGTCTCGATGCAGCGCGCCTCCGCCTCCAGCCCCAGCGAGTGGCGCAGCAGCAGCGCGGCGCTGAGGATGGTGCCGATGGGGTTGGCCAGGCCCTTGCCGGCGATGTCCGGCGCCGAGCCGTGGATCGGCTCGTACAGGCCGATGCCGCCGTCGCCCAGCGAGGCCGAGGGCAGCAGGCCGAGCGAGCCGGCCAGCATCGAGGCCTCGTCGGTGAGGATGTCGCCGAACATGTTCTCGGTGACGATGACGTCGTAGGCGCGCGGCCGGGCGATCAGGTGCATCGCCATCGAGTCCACCAGCTGGTGCTCGAGGGTGACGTCGGGGAATTCCTCGCGCACGACGCGGGTGGCGACGTCTCGCCACAGCCGCGAGGTCTCCAGCACGTTGGCCTTGTCCACCGAGGTGACGTGGCCGCGGCGCGCGCGCGCCAGGGTGCAGGCGCGGCGGACCACGCGCTCGATCTCGGCGACGCTGTAGCGGCACAGGTCGCTGGCGCCGCCGGCGTCGCGGGCCTTGTCGCCGAAGTAGATGCCGCCGGTCAGCTCGCGCACCACCAGCAGGTCCACGCCGGCGAGCAGGTGCGGCTTGACCGGCGAGGCGCCGATCGCCGCCGGGTGCGGGCGCACCGGGCGCAGGTTGGCGTACAGGCCGAGCGCCTTGCGCAGCGCCAGCAGGCCCTGTTCGGGGCGCACCTTCGCGTTCGGGTCGCTCCACTTCGGCCCGCCCACGGCGCCGAGCAGCACCGCGTCGGCCCTGCGGCAGGCATCGAGCGTGGCCGGNGGCAGCGGGTCGCCGTGGCGGTCGATGGCGATGCCGCCGATGTCGTGCTCGTGGAAACGGAAGTCGTGGCCGTGGCGCAGGCCGACCTCGCGCAGCACCTCCGCGGCGGCGGCGGTGACTTCGGGGCCGATGCCGTCGCCCGGCAGCAGGACGATGTCAGCGCGCATGGAAGCGTTCCTCGTACAGTCGGATCTCGTTCTCGCGGGCGAGCAGCCAGCCCAGCTCGTCCACGCCCTCCAGCAGGCAGGTGCGCGCGAAGTCGTCGAGCGGGAAGTGGAAGACCTGCCGGTCCGGTGTGCGCAGCTCGCGGGTGGCGATGTCGATCTCCAGCTCGTCGTCCGGGCGCCGCATCAGCATCTGCACCACCGGCTCGGGCAGCACCACCGGCAGCAGCCCGTTCTTGAGCGCGTTGTTGCGGAAGATGTCGGCGATCCCGCTGCTGACCACCGCGCGCAGGCCGAGGTCGCGCAGCGCCCACGGCGCGTGCTCGCGCGAGGAACCGCAGCCGAAGTTGCACCCGGCCAGCAGGATCGTGCGGCCGGCGTTCTCCGGGCGGTTGAACGGGAAGTCCGGGTTCGGGCTGCCGTCGGCCAGCCAGCGCCAGTCGTGGAAGGCGTGCCTGCCCAGGCCCTCGCGCGTGGTGGTCGAGAGGAAGCGCGCCGGGATGATCTGGTCGGTGTCGATGTTGGTCTGCGGCAGTACCACGCTGCGCGAGACGATCTGAACCAGCGGATCGCGCCGCGGCGGGGCCGGGCGGGTGGCGGCGGCGGATTGCATCATGCGACCTCGGATTGCTCGTGGGAGGGGAAGAGTTCGCGCGGGTCGGCGACGTGGCCGTTGACCGCGGCCCAGGCGGCGGTCAGCGGCGAGGCCAGCAGCGTGCGCGCCCCCGGTCCCTGCCGGCCCTCGAAGTTGCGGTTGCTGGTGGAGACGGCGAGCTGGCCCGGGCCGACCAGGTCGCCGTTCATGGCGATGCACATGGAGCATCCGGGCTCGCGCCACTCGGCGCCGGCGGCGCGGATGACCTCGTGGATGCCCTCGGCCTCGGCCTGGCGCTTGACCTGTTCCGAACCGGGCACCACCAGCATGCGCACGTGCGGCGCGACGCGGCGGCCGCGCAGCACGCCGGCGACCTCGCGCAGGTCGCGCAGGCGGCCGTTGGTGCAGGAGCCGACGAAGACCACGTCCACGCGCTTGCCCTTGAGCGTCTCGCCGGGCTGGAAGCCCATGTAGTCCAGGCCCTTGCGCGCCACCGGGTCGTTCGCGGGCGGGATCGGCGCGTCCACGGCGATCGCGGTGCCGGGATGCGTGCCCCAGGTCAGCGTGGGCCGGATCTCCGAGGCGTCGATGTGCACTTCCACGTCGAATTCCGCGCCCTCGTCGCTGGCCAGCGAGCGCCAGTACGCGACGGCGCGTTCGAACGCCTCGCCCTTCGGCGCGCGCGGCGCGCGTGCCAGCCATTCGAAGGTGGTGTCGTCTGGCGCGACCATGCCCGCGCGCGCGCCGGCCTCGATGGACATGTTGCACAGGGTCATCCGCTGCTCCATGTCCATCGCGCGCACCGCCGGTCCGCGGTACTCGATCACGTGCCCGGTGCCGCCGCCGACGCCGATCTTCCCGATCACGTGCAGGATCACGTCCTTGGCGCCGACGCCGGGCGCGAGCGTGCCGCCGATGGTGATCGCCATCGTCCTCGCCTTGCGTTGCAGCAGGCACTGGGTGGCCAGCACGTGGCCGACCTCGCTGGTGCCGATGCCGAAGGCGAGCGCGCCGAACGCGCCGTGGGTGCTGGTGTGGCTGTCGCCGCAGACGATGGTCATGCCGGGCCGGGTCAGGCCCAGCTCCGGCGCCATCACGTGGACGATGCCGCGGCGGTCCGAGCCGAAGTCGAACAGCTCGATGCCGAACTCGGCGCAGTTGCGCGCAAGCTGCCCGACCTGGCGCTCGGAAGCCTCGCTGGCGTAGGGCAGGCGGCCGTCCGGCCCGGGCGGCAGGGTCGGCGTGGAGTGGTCCATCGTCGCCTTGGTCAGGTCCGGTCGGCGCGGGCGCAGGCCGCGCGCGCGCAGCTCGTCGAAGGCCTGCGGCGAGGTGACCTCGTGGATCAGGTGCAGGTCGATGTACAGCACCGCGGGCGCGTCGTCGCTCTCGGGGACGACGACGTGCGCGTCCCACAGCTTGTCGTACATCGTCTTCGGTGGATGGCCGGTCATGGCGTGTCCGTGCTCCCGGTGCGTCCGTTCATGCGCTGGCCGCGGCCTGCCGCGGCTGCCGGTTGCGCAGGATCCGGTTGGCGACGTCGAGCCAGGCCAGCGCGCTGGCCTCGATGATGTCGCGGCTGGTGCCGGTGCCGATGTACTCCTCGCCTTCGTGGCGCACGCTGAGCGTGGCCTCGCCGCGGGCGTCGCTGCCGATGCCGACGCTGTGCACGCTGTAGCTCTCCAGCGCCAGCTTCACGTCGAGCGCGGCCGACAGCGCCGCGAACAGCGCGTCCACCGGGCCGTCGCCCAGCGCGCTCTCGCTGCGCCTGCGGCCCTCGGGATCGGACAGCTCGACCTGCGCGCTGGCGCGCTGGCCGCGGTCGCTGACGGTCATCGAGGCCAGGCGCCAGCCCTGGCCGGCGATGCTGCCGTTCATCAGCGCCTCCAGGTCGTCGTCGTCCACGGTGCGCTGGCGTTCGCACAGTTCCTTGAACCGCGAGAACACCAGGTCGAGCTGCTCGTCCTCCAGCGCGTAGCCCAGGGCGCGCAGGCGGTGGCCGACCGCGGCGCGGCCACTGTGGCGGCCGAGCACCAGCTTCGAGTCTGGCCAGCCGACGTCGGACGGGTTCATGATCTCGTAGGTGGCGCGGTTGCGCAGCATGCCGTGCTGGTGGATGCCGGACTCGTGCGCGAACGCGTTCTCGCCGACGATGGCCTTGTTGTGCTGCACCGGCCTGCCGATCAGCCGCTGCAGCAGCTTCGAGGCCGGCACCAGCCGGGGCGTGGCGATGCCGGTGTCGGCGCCGTACCAGGCGTTGCGCACCTTCAGCGCCATCACCACTTCCTCCAGCGCGGCGTTGCCGGCGCGCTCGCCGATGCCGTTGATGGTGCACTCCACCTGGCGCGCGCCGCCCTCGATCGCGGCCAGCGAGTTGGCCACGGCCAGGCCGAGGTCGTCGTGGCAGTGGGTGCTGAACACCACGTCCTTCGCGCCCGGCACGTTCTCGATCAGGCGGCGGAACAGCCCGCGGATCTCGTCCGGCACGGCGTAGCCCAGCGTGTCCGGGATGTTGATGGTGGTGGCGCCGCTGGCGATGGCGACCTCCACCACCTCGTGCAGGAAATCCTCCTCGGTGCGGGTGCCGTCCTCGGCTGAGAACTCGACGTCGTCCACGCAGGAGCGGGCCAGCGCCACGTGCCTGGCCACCGATTCCAGCACCTGTTCGCGGCTCATGCGCAGCTTGTGCTCGCGGTGCAGCGGGCTGGTGGAGATGAACACGTGCAGGCGGGGTTTCGCCGCGCCCTCGAGCGCGCGCGCGGAGGCCTCGATGTCGGACTGCACGCAGCGCGAGAGCACGGCCAGGGTGGTGCCGCGCAGCTCGCGCGCGATCAGCGCGGTGGCCTCGCGGTCGGATTGCGAGCTGGCGGGGAAACCGGTCTCGATGATGTCCACGCCCAGTTCGGCGAGGGCGCGCGCCATCACCAGCTTCTGCTGCGGGGTCATGCTGCAGCCCGGCGACTGCTCGCCGTCGCGCAGGGTGGTGTCGAAGATGCGGATCTGTCCGGGGGAATTCATGCGAGGACTTCCTCGTGCGATGCCTTGCGTGCCTTGCGGGAGGCCGCCTGCGGTTGCGGCGGCAGCGTGGGAACGAGGCCGGCGGGGAGCGCGAACGGCTGTCCCGCCGGCGTGGTAAGTCGCTCCCGCGCGAGCCGGCGCGGCCTGCGCGGCGGGCGCGGGCGCACTTCGGACAGCAGCCGGGCCAGCACGCCGGCATCGAGGTTGCCGCCGGAGACCACCGCGCACTTGCGCCGTCCCGGGACGCGCTTGCCCGCGGCCAGCGCCAGCGCGCCGGCGCCCTCGGCGATCACGTGCTCCTCCAGCGCCAGGCGCACCAGGGTCTCGCGCAGTTCCGCCTCGCGCACGATGACGATGTCGTCGAGGCCGTCGCGCAACACGCGTTCGGTCAGGTGGCCGGGTTCCTTCACGCGCACGCCGTCGGCCAGCGTGGCCGCGGGCTCGCGCGGGCTGCGGTCGCCGCGCAGGGCGCGCGCCATCGCGTCCACGCCCTCGACCTGGGCGCCGACGATCTTCACGCCCTGCGACTTCAGCGCCAGCACCACGCCCGAGGCCAGGCCGCCGCCGCCGATCGGCACCAGCACCACGTCCGGCTGCATCGCCGCGGCGATCTCCAGGCCGACCGTTCCCTGTCCGGCGATCACGTCCGGGTCGTCGAACGCCGACAGCAGGCGCCAGCCGTTCTGGTGCGCCAGCCCGGCGGCGAAGGCACGAGCCTCGTCGTAGGTCTCGCCGTGCAGGCGCACGGTCGCGCCCCAGTGGGCGACGCCGGCCACCTTGGTCTGCGGCGCGGTCCTCGGCATCACGGTGATCACCGGCACGCCGAGCCGGTAGGCGGCCCAGGCCAGGCCCTGTGCGTGGTTGCCGGCCGATGCGGTCACCACGTAGCGGTGGTCGCCGCGCTCGCGCGCGGCCAGCAGCGCGTTGAGCGCGCCGCGTACCTTGTACGAACCCGTGCGCTGCAGGTTCTCCAGCTTCAGCCAGCAGCCGAAGCGCTCGGCGTAGTGCGTGGGGGTGGGGTCGAGGTACCTGCGCAGGCGCGCCTGCGCCGCCAGCACGTCGCTGGCGGTGACCGTCGTGGCGGGGGCGGCTACGCAGCTGTCCATCACACTTCCGTCAGCCAGTGGCGCCAGGCGCTTTCCTCGCCGCGGACGACGCGCGCGTACAGCGCCTGCAGCTCGCGCGTGACCGGGTTGTCGCCGTAGCGGCGGTCCTCGACCTGCGCCACCGGCGCGACCTCGGCGGCGGTGCCGCAGGCGAACACCTCGTCGGCCTGCAGCAGCTCCTCCAGCGTCACCCGGCGCGCCTCGGCGCCGGACAGCCGCAGCAGGGTGTCGCGGGTGATGCCCGGCAGCGCGTCCGGGTGCTCGACCGCGGTGACGCGGCCGCCGCTGACCATGAACACGTTCGCGCCGGTGCACTCGACCACGAAGCCGTCGCGGTCGGTGAACAGCGCCTCGTCGAAGCCGCGCGCCTTCGCCTCGCGCTTGGCGAGGATCGAGTTGACGTAGGCGCCGCACAGCTTCAGCGGCGGCAGCGAGTCGGCCGGGTTGCGGCGCCAGCCGGCCACGGCCAGGCGCGCGCGCGTGCCGTTGAGGTGCACGTTGGTGGCGGTCGTCGCGACCATCAGGTGCGGCACGTGGCCCTCGACGTCCAGCCCGAAGCCGCCCTCGCCGAACCATGCCAGCGGCCGGATGTAGGCGTCGCGGTGGCGGTTGGCGCGCAGCGTGGCCAGCACGGCCTGCGTGGCCTGCGCCGGGTCGAATGGCAGCCCGATCGTCTCCGCGCCGCGGCGCATGCGATCCAGGTGCTCGGGCAGGCGGAACACGGCCGCGCCGCCGGCGGTGGCGTAGGCGCGGATGCCCTCGAACACGCCGCTGCCGTAGTGCATGGCGTGCGTGGCCAGCGGGGCCTGCGGCGCGTCCCAGTCGACCAGGGCGCCGTCGAACCAGACCCGGGGCTTCGCCGCCGCGGCCCCGGCGATCGTGGAAACGGATGCGGTCACGGACATGGGCGCACCTGCACGGCCAGGCAGTCGTGGAGCCGGGACAGCTGCTGCTGCAGGACGTGTTCGCCGCGCTCGCCCTCGACGGTCATGCGCAGGTGCCAGCGGTCGCCGTCGGGCTGCGCCTCGCCGTCGACCGACAGTGGCGTGAAGCCGCGCCGCTCGGCGGTGCCGAGCACGCGCAGCAGCGCGCCCTCGGCGCGCCTCAGCGTCAGGTCAAGCTGGTAACGCATCGGTCGGTTCCCTGTGGTCCGGCGTGGGGGAGGAAGTGGCGGCGACGGCCGGTTCGTCACCGTCCGGATCGATCATCTGCGCGTTGTTGTGGTTCGGCGGGACCAGCGGCCAGACGTTGGCGGCGGTGTCGATGGCCACGTGCAGCAGCGCCGGGCCTTCCGTGCGCAGCAGCGCCTGCAGCGCGTCCTCGACGTCCGCGGCGCGGTCCACGTGCATCGCCTCGATGCCGAACGCGCGCGCGACCCCGGCGAAGTCCGGGTTGTCGGACAGGTCGATCTCCGAGTAGCGGCGGTCGAAGAACAGCTCCTGCCACTGGCGCACCATGCCCAGGGCGGAGTTGTCGAGCAGCACGATCTTCACCGGCAGCCGGTAGCGGCGCAGCGTGGCCAGCTCCTGCACATTCATCATGAACGAGCCGTCGCCGCTGACGCAGATCACCCGTGCCTGCGGGTCCTCTAGCTGGGCGCCGATCGCCGCCGGCAGGCCGAAGCCCATCGCGCCCAGCGCGCCGCTGGTCAGGTGCCGGCGCGGGTGGTGGAAGCGCCAGTGCTGCGCCACCCACATCTGGTGCTGGCCGACGTCGCAGGCCACGGTCGCGTCCGGCGCCAGCTCGCTCAGCCGCTTCAGCAGCGCGGGCGCGTAGACCTTGTCGCCGGGCGCGTCGTAGCGCGGCGCGTGGCGGCACGCGCGTTCCATGCACGCGGCGCGCCACGCCTCGCGCGCGGCGGCATGGCGCCCGGCGTTCTGCGCCGCGACCGCGCTCAGGCGGGCCAGGCTGGTCGCCACGTCGCCGGGAACCGCGGCATCCACCGCGCGCAGCTTGCCGATCTCGGCGGTGTCGGCGTCGATATGCACCACGCGCGCGAACGGCGCGAACTCGGCCAGCTTGCCGGTGGCGCGGTCGTCGAAGCGCGCGCCGACCACGATCAGCAGGTCGCATTCCTGCACCGCCATGTTCGCGGCGCGGTTGCCGTGCATGCCGAGCATGCCCAGGTTGCACGGATGCCCGGGNGGCAGCGCGCCCAGTGCCTTCAGGGTCATCACCGTGGGGAAGCCGGTCAGGTCCACGAACTCGCGGAAGGCCTCCACCGCGTCGCCCAGCACCACGCCGCCGCCGGCGTAGATCACCGGCCTTTGCGCCTGCGCGATCACCGCCGCGGCCTCGTGCAGCGAGGCGTCCGGCGCCGGCGGCACGGGCACGGGCGCCAGCGGCACGTACGCGCCCAGCTGCGAGGCGTCGGCCAGCTGCACGTTCTTGGGCAGGTCGATCAGCACCGGGCCGGGGCGCCCGCTGCGCGCGATCCGGAACGCCTCCGGCACCGCGCGCCGCAGCTCGTCCACGGTGCGCGGCAGGAAGCTGTGCTTGACGATCGGCAGGGTCATGCCGAACACGTCCAGTTCCTGGAACGCGTCCGTGCCCATCAGCGGGGTCGGCACCTGGCCGGTGATCACCACCATCGGCACCGAGTCCAGCATCGCGTCGGCGATGCCGGTGACCAGGTTCGAGGCGCCGGGGCCGGAGGTGGCCACGCAGACCCCGACGCGGCCGCTGGCGCGCGCGTAGCCGTTGGCGGCGAAGGCGGCGCCCTGCTCGTGGCGTACCAGCACGTGCCGCAGCGACGCGCCGTGCAGCGCGTCGTAGAACGGCATGATCGCGCCGCCCGGATAGCCGAAGATCGTGTCCACGCCCTCGGCTTCCAGCGCCTGCACCAGCCAGCGCGCGCCGTTCATCACGCAGCCTCTTTCCGTGTCGGGGTGGCCGTGGCGGCGGCGCCGTCCTGGCCCTGCAGCCAGGTCATCTTCTCGCGCAGCCTGCGGCCGACCTGTTCGATCGGGTGCTCGAGGTCGGCCTGGCGGTACTTCCTGTAGTTGGGCAGGCCGGCCTCGTACTCGGCGATCCAGTNGCGGGCGAAGGTGCCGTCCTGGATCTCCCCGAGCACCTGCTTCATCCGTGCCTTCACCGAGGCGTCGATGACGCGCGGGCCGCTGACGTGGTCGCCGTACTGGGCGGTCTCGGACACGAACTCCAGCATCCGGGTGATGCCGCCCTCGTAGAATAGGTCCACGATCAGCTTCAGCTCGTGCAGCACCTCGTAGTAGGCGATCTCCGGCTGGTAGCCGGCNTCGACCAGCACCTCGAAGCCGGCCTGCACCAGCGACGAGGCGCCGCCGCACAGCACCGCCTGTTCGCCGAACAGGTCGGTCTCGGTCTCCTCCTTGAAGGTGGTGCGGATCAGGTTGGCGCGGGCGCCGCCGAGGCCCGCGGCGTAGGCCAGCGCGTATTCCTCCGCCTTGCCGCTGCGGTCCTGGTGCACCGCCCAGATGCAGGGCACGCCGCGCCCGATCTCGTACTCGCGGCGCACCAGCGCGCCCGGGCCCTTGGGCGCGACCAGCACCACGTCGAGGTCCTCGCGCGGGGCGATCAGCCCGTAGTGCACGTTGAAGCCGTGCGCGAACAGCAGCACCGCGCCCTGCTTCATGTTCGGCGCCAGCACCTCCTCGTACAGCTTCTTCTGCACCATGTCCGGGGTGAGCACCGCGACGAGGTCGGCGTCGCGCACCGCCTCCGCGGGCGTGGTGACGGTGAAGCCGTCGGCTGTTGCCTTCGCCTCGGTCGGGCCGCCGGGGCGGAGGCCCACGGTGACCTCGTAGCCGGAATCACGGAGGTTCAGCGCGTGCGCGCGGCCCTGGCTGCCGTAGCCGACGATGGCGATCCTGAAGCGGGGAAGGGTCTGCTGGCTCATGGCGTGGTCCGTTGTGTCGGTGGCTGGGGTGGGAAAACCGGCAACAAAAAACCCCGCGACCTTGCGGTGCGGGGTTCCTTGCAGATCTGGCGTGTTTTTCGGTTACACGTCGACCCGTCCCGCACCTGTTGGCGAGGTAATAAGGACGAGTACGAGAATGGACGCCGCGGCGCTGGCGCGCGTGCCGGAAAGAGCGTTCGCGATGTCCATGTGGCGTTGCAGCATGAGCCGACACTAAACTTCCCCGAACGGCCGTGTCAATAGGGTTCCGGAAAAATTTTTTCCGACTTTCGTTGCACGCGAAAACGTTGCAATTGAAACCTCGGCGCGGACCGGCAGGNGATGCCCCAACATACGTAACCGCATTCCGGAATTACTCCCCCCGATGCCCGAATACCGCTCGAAGACCTCCACCCACGGACGCAACATGGCCGGCGCCCGCGCGCTGTGGCGCGCCACCGGCATGAAGGACGGCGACTTCCAGAAGCCGATCATCGCCATCGCCAACTCGTTCACCCAGTTCGTGCCCGGCCACGTCCACCTCAAGGACCTGGGCCAGCTGGTGGTGCGCGAGATCGAACGCGTGGGCGGCGTGGCCAGGGAGTTCAACACCATCGCCGTGGACGACGGCATCGCCATGGGCCACGACGGCATGCTGTATTCGCTGCCCAGCCGCGAGCTGATCGCCGACGCGGTGGAGTACATGGTCAACGCCCACTGCGCCGACGCGCTGGTGTGCATCTCCAACTGCGACAAGATCACCCCGGGCATGCTGATGGCCGCGTTGCGCCTCAACATCCCCACCGTGTTCGTGTCCGGCGGGCCGATGGAGGCCGGCAAGACCCGGCTGGCGGACCACGGGCTCGACCTGGTCGACGCCATGGTCGCCGCGGGCGATCCCGGCGTGACCGACGAGCAGGTGGCCGAGTACGAGCGCAGCGCCTGCCCGACCTGCGGTTCCTGCTCGGGCATGTTCACCGCCAACTCGATGAACTGCCTGACCGAGGCGCTGGGCCTGGCGCTGCCGGGCAACGGCACCCTGCTGGCCACGCACGCCGACCGCCGCGAGCTGTTCCTGCGCGCCGGGCGCACGGTGATGGAGCTGGTGCACCGCTGGTACGGCGACGGCGACCCGCGCGCGCTGCCGCGCGGCATCGCCACCTCCGCCGCGTTCCGGAACGCGATGGCGCTGGACATCGCCATGGGCGGCTCGACCAACACCATCCTGCACCTGCTGGCCGCGGCGCAGGAGGCGGAGGTGCCGTTCACCCTGCGCGACATCGACCACCTCTCGCGCCGGGTGCCGCAGCTGTGCAAGGTGGCGCCGAACACGCGGCGCTACCACATCGAGGACGTGCACCGCGCCGGCGGGATCATGGCCATCCTCGGCGAGCTGGCGCGCGCCGGCCTGCTCGACACCACGGTGCCCACGGTGCACGCGCCGACGCTGGGCGAGGCGATCGGGCGCTGGGATGTGACCCGCACGGACGACGAGGCGGTGCGCACCTTCTACCGCGCCGGCCCGGCCGGCATCCCGACGCAGGAGGCCTTCAGCCAGGACACGCGCTGGCCGGAGCTGGACCTGGACCGTGCCGGGGGCTGCATCCGCGACGCGGACCACGCCTACTCGCGCGACGGCGGCCTGGCCGTGCTGTACGGCAACATCGCCGCCGACGGCTGCGTGGTGAAGACCGCCGGCGTGGACGAGTCCATCCTCGTGTTCGAGGGCCCGGCGCGGGTGTACGAAAGCCAGGACGCGGCGGTGAAGGGCATCCTCGGCGACGAGGTGCGGCCGGGCGAGGTGGTGGTGATCCGCTACGAGGGCCCGCGTGGCGGTCCGGGCATGCAGGAGATGCTGTACCCGACCAGCTACCTGAAGTCGAAGGGNCTGGGGAAGCNGTGNGCGCTGCTGACCGACGGGCGNTTCTCCGGCGGCACCTCCGGCCTGTCCATCGGCCACGTNTCGCCGGANGCGGCGGCCGGCGGCNCCATCGGCCTGGTGCGCGACGGCGACCGCATCCGCATCGACATCCCCGCGCGCAGCATCGAACTGCTGGTGCCGGAGGACGAGCTGGCCGCCCGCCGCGCCGAACAGGACGCGAAGGGCTGGAAGCCGGCGCAACCGCGCCAGCGCAAGGTCAGCACCGCGCTGAAGGCCTACGCGCTGCTGGCCACCAGCGCCGACAAGGGCGCGGTGCGCAACCGGGCCCTGCTCGATTTCTGACGGCTGCCCGCGCCGGCCGCCGGCGACCGGGCGCCACGGGCGCTCCATTCGCCAGCCGGATTGACGTCCTCGCCCCGCGGCCGGGGCGCGCCAGCCGCCGCATCCGGCCACGGGCTTCGCCGGCACATGCAGTGGCGATCCGGCTACCGCCTCCGTGCTGACTTGTCGGGCGATTCCGGGGAGACAGCACTTTGCGCCCCGCTCGCGGCGATTGCGGCGATGCAAGAACGTTCCCGGCGGACGCCGGTCCCCTGCCAGGTGCCTGGCTGGATGCAGGATTTTTCTGAATTGACCGGCCGGGGCACTGGCTGAATATTCGGCGTTATCACCAGGTTCCGGGGGCTGATTGGTGTGAAGTGGTATAGGGGGCGCCACCGTGGATCCATATAAGTTCGAAATGAAGGGGCGCGCGTTTGAATCGCCCCGTGTTTCGTAGACGCCTTGCAGCCATAATCCACGGCAGCAGCAGGAGTGTCCATGAGCAGCAAGCGGTACACGGAAGAGTTCAAGGTTGAAGCGGTCAGGCAGGTGACGGACCGC
>JGI25326J35508_1000312_pt1 | contig 37041 bp, 31 predicted proteins | sample HigsolmetaAR201D_FD_35508 | JGI IMG/M metagenome (IMG submission 35508)
TGGCGCACCCGACACGATTCGAACGTGTGACCTCTGCCTTCGGAGGGCAGCGCTCTATCCGGCTGAGCTACGGGTGCCCGGATGCCGCCGCTGATGCGGCGCCGCTTACTTAGCCGATAGCGCCCGGTGCTTCAACGCTTAATCCGCTGTGTGCTCCACACATTTGCGTGGTATCGCACATCAAGGTCGAAACCACATCAAGGCTGATGCCAACCATGTGGCCAGCATATGCCCGGATAAGCGACGGTTTGCCAGTAAAGAGCTGAGATGTCTGGACGCCGGCCGTCCAGCATCGATGCTCCAATATCGCGATATGCGCGCTCAGGTCCCGCGCACCCGGATTCCGGGAAATGCGCCCGGTTCAGATGCCTCGGCCCGGCCGGGAACCTGGAGTCCGTTCGCTCGTTTCATGCCAGAAGGCTGGAAACCTCCCGCCGCAATGCGGGAACGCTGCGGCCCTTCCCTCCCGGGGCTCACAGCAGGCCGCCCCGGCGTCGCGCCCCGGGGCGGCCGTTTTCCCGACAGCAACCCGTCGCTCATGTGTTTGCACGGCCTTTGCCTCTCCGCTAAAGCGAGCCCATCGGCCAATCCGCCTTTGGGCAAAAGTGAATGCACCACACAGGGCAAGCGCCCCTTCTTCTCGGCATAGATACCGGTGGCACCTATACGGACGCGGTGCTTTTCAGCGAAACGTCTGGCCTTGTCGCCAAGGCGAAGGCGCTCACAACGCGCCATGATCTATCTCAGGGGATCTCCGAGGCCGTGGATGCCGTGCTGGCCCGGGCCGGGGCCGACGGCAGCCGGATCGGGCTCGTCTCTATGTCCACCACCCTTGCCACGAACGCCCTGGTGGAAGGCCAGGGCGGACGCGCCGGGCTGGTGATGGTGGGTTTTACCGAGGCCGACCTCAAACAGGACGGCCTACAGGCCGCCCTCGGCGGCGACCCGGTTCTGTTCCTCGCTGGCGGCCATGATGTACACGGCAACGAGATGCCGCTCGATCTTGCGCCGCTCGATTCGTGGCTCGACGCGGTTGCTCCGGCGCTCACCGGCGTTGCCGTCTGCGCCTATTTCGCCGTGCGAAATCCGTCTCACGAGGTCACCGTCAAGGAGGCGATCCGCACGCGGACGGGGCTACCCGTCACCGCAAGCCACGAGCTCTCGGCCAGGCTCGGGGGGCCGCGCCGGGCGCTGACCACCCTGCTCAATGCCCGTTTGATCGCGCTCGTCGACCGGCTGATCGAGGCCACCACGGGCTTTCTCCACAGGCGCGGGATCACGGCCCCGCTGATGGTGGTACGCGGGGACGGCGCCTTGATCGCGGCCGACCTCGCCCGCGCGCGACCCATCGAAACGATCCTGTCGGGTCCGGCGGCAAGCCTGGTGGGCGCCAGGCATCTGACCGGCCTCGATGACGCCATCGTCTCCGACATCGGGGGTACGACCACCGACATCGCCCTGCTTGCCGGAGGCAGGCCGCGGCTCCACCCGGACGGCGCAACGGTCGGCGGCTGGCGCACGATGGTCGAGGCGGTGGCGATGCGCACTTTCGGGCTCGGCGGCGATTCGGAAGTGGGCCTCGAGGATGACATCCTTGGACCGCGGCTCCGCCTCGGACCGCGCCGCCTCGTTCCTCTCTCGCTTGCCGAGACGCTTCATCCGGACTCGGTCGTGCCGGANTTGGAACGGCAGCTTGAGGCTCTCNATGCGGGNCGGCTCGACGGGCGCTTCGCATTCCTCACCGGGCTACCGGAGCGTTTCGCAGCGGGGCTCACGGAGGTGGAGGAGCGGCTTTTCCGCCGCCTCTCGAAAACGCCCCTTCCGCTGGATCGGCTTTTCATTTCCGCCGCCGAAGGGGCCACCCTCATGCGCCTCGTCTCGCGCGGCCTTGCGCAGGTCTGTGGCTTCACGCCNTCGGACGCGGCCCACGTGATGGGCAGACAGGCAAGCTGGGACAGCCGGGCCGCCCGGCTGGGCGCAGCACTCTTCGCGCGCAAACGTGACGGTCGCGGCATGCCGCTCGCCGCAAGCGCGNAGGAAATCAGCGAGAGGGTGCTCGCCTGCCTCACCCGGCGTTCCGCCGAGGCGATACTGGAAACCGCCCTTGCCGAGGACGGTCTGGAGAGCGCGGTTTCGCCGGAACATCCGCTGCTTCAGCGGGCGCTTGGCGGTCATCAAGGTGTGGCGCGGCTTTCCGTGTCGCTCGACAGACCCGTAGTGGGGCTCGGCGCGTCGGCCCGCCTCCACTATGCGGGTCTCAAGCGGTTCTTTTCCAGCGAATGTGTCCTGCCCGAGCATCTGGATGTCGCCAACGCGATTGGCGCGGTGGCGGGCCAGGTCCGCGTAACGGTCGAAGCCCACGTGACGAAGCCGGCGGAAGGCCTGTTCCGCGTCAGCGCCGGTGCGGAAATCCGCGATTTCCCGGATGAGGAGAAAGCGCTCCTTTGTGCGGAGGAGCTGGCGGGCAGGCTGGCGGCCNGGGGTGCCGCCGAGGCCGGAGCGGAGAATNCCGCCCTCACCGTCCATCGCGTGTTGAAAACAGCCGATGTTGACGGGGAACGCATCTTCGTCGAAGCCATTGTGCGCGCCGTNGCGGCTGGACGGCCGCGGATTGCCGGAAGCGATTGACCCCCGGCGTCCGGCATGATCAAACACCGCCGGTGCTGTTTTCGGAGACGTAAAATGGATAGTCGCGTAGAGATCAACGGGCTCAGGATTGCCCGCGCGCTGCATGATTTTGCCGTGGACGAGGCGCTGCCTGGTACAGGGGTTGATGTGGAATCGTTCTGGCGCGCGCTCTCCGAGATCGTGCACGAGCTTACGCCCAGAAACCGCGCCTTGCTCGAAAAGCGCGATGCACTGCAGGCTAGGATCGACGCCTGGCATCGCGAGCATGGCGCGCCGAACGACCTTGNAGCATATGAGGCCTTCCTGCGGGAGATCGGATACATTGTGCCGGAAGGTCCGGCTTTCACCATCACGACCGCCAATGTGGATCCGGAGATTTCCGTCACCGCCGGCCCGCAGCTCGTCGTGCCGGTGATGAACGCCCGCTATGCGCTGAACGCGGCCAATGCCCGATGGGGNTCGCTCTATGATGCGCTTTATGGCACCGATGCCATTCCCGAGACGGACGGGGCAGAGCGCGGCGCGGGCTACAATCCGAAGCGCGGCGAGAAGGTCATCGCCTGGGCGCGCAATTTCCTCGATGATAGCGCGCCGCTTGAAGGCGCAAGCTGGGCGGATGTGGCCGGGCTTGCCGTGGAGAACGGCAGGCTTGTTGTCACAACCGAAGGCGGCACGGCCGGGCTCAGGAACCCGGCGCAGTTTGCGGGTTATGCCGGTGATGCTCAGGCCTTGCGGGAGGTGGTACTCCTCAACAACGGACTGAATGTCCGCGTCGTCATCGACCGCGATCATCCGATCGGGCGCGGCGACAGGGCGGGCATTGCCGACGTGATCCTGGAGGCCGCACTCACCACAATCATGGACTGCGAGGATTCCGTCGCCGCCGTCGATGCGGAAGACAAGGTGCTTGCCTATCGCAACTGGCTCGGCCTGATGAAGGGCGATCTGGAGGAGACCTTCGAGAAGGGCGGCAAAACGATCACGCGCCGCCTCAATGAGGACATCCGCCTCACCGCTCCCGACGGATCGCCGCTCACCCTGCCCGGCCGCTCGCTCATGCTGGTGCGCAATGTCGGGCATCTGATGACCAATCCGGCCATTCTCGACCGCGACGGCAACGAGGTNCCCGAAGGCATCATGGATGCGATGTTCACCTCGCTGATCGCGCTGCACGACATCGGCCCGAACGGACGGCGCATGAACAGCCGCNCCGGCTCCGTCTATATCGTCAAGCCGAAGATGCACGGGCCGGAGGAGGTTGCCTTCTCGAACGAGCTCTTCAGCCGCGTCGAGGACGCCCTCGGCATGACGCGCAACACGCTGAAGATGGGCATCATGGACGAGGAGCGGCGCACGACCGTCAACCTCAAGGAGTGCATCCGGGCTGCCTCCGCGCGCGTGGTCTTCATCAACACCGGCTTTCTCGACCGCACGGGCGACGAGATCCACACTTCGATGGAAGCCGGGCCGATGATCCGCAAGGGCGACATGAAGCAGTCCACCTGGATTGCGGCCTACGAGGACTGGAACGTGGATATCGGGCTNGAATGCGGGCTCTCCGGCCGCGCGCAGATCGGCAAGGGCATGTGGGCGATGCCCGATCTGATGGCGGCGATGCTGGAGCAGAAGATCGGCCATCCAAAGGCCGGCGCGAACACCGCCTGGGTGCCTTCGCCGACGGCGGCCACGCTGCACGCCACGCACTACCACAAAGTGGACGTGAAGGCGGTTCAGGAGAGCCTGAAGTCNCGCCCGCGCGCCAAGCTTTCCGACATTCTCTCCATTCCGGTAGTCTCNCGNCCCAACTGGTCGCCGGAGGAAATCAAGGCCGAGCTCGACAACAACGCGCAAGGCATCCTCGGCTATGTGGTGCGCTGGATCGACCAGGGCGTAGGCTGCTCCAAAGTGCCGGACATCAACAATATCGGCCTGATGGAGGACCGCGCCACGCTGCGCATCTCCTCCCAGCACATCGCCAACTGGCTGCATCATGGCATCGTCACGGAAGNGCAGGTGATGGAAACCATGAAGCGCATGGCCGAGGTGGTGGACCGGCAGAATGCGGGCGATCCGAACTATGAGCCCATGGCGCCCGATTTCGAGCGTTCGATCGCCTTCAAGGCGGCCTGCGATCTCGTCTTCAAGGGGCGTATGCAGCCCAACGGCTATACGGAGCCGATCCTGCATGCCCGCAGGCTCGAGAAAAAGGCGCAGACGAAAACAGATGCTCCGACTNAGACCGCCAAGAGCTGACGAAGGTCCGAAGCTCACCGAGCTTTGCCTGCGCTCGAAAGCCTCGCATGGCTATGACGAGGCTTTCATGGCCGCCTGCAGGGAGGAGCTGACGGTCGATCCTGGGGGCGGCGGCCTCATCGCCGTGGCCGAGCTGAATGGTGAATGCGCCGGCGTGGCGGAGATGTCGTTGGAGGGTGAGAAGGCGGAGCTTTGCAAGCTGTTCGTNGACCCANNGCATCANGGCAAGGGCGTCGGNCGTGCGCTTTTCGACTGGGCCAGGGAGGAAGCGGCAGAGCGTGGGGCGCGGGTGCTTGCGCTCGACGCCGATCCCNGCGCNGCAGCCTTCTACGAGAAGATGGATGCCCGGATGGTTGGCCAGTCTCCCTCCGGCTCCATTCCCGGGCGGGTGCTGCCGCGTTTCGAGCTGCCGCTGGCGGCAACTGCGAGCGCCTGAGNGCAANGNGAGACGATGAACATCCTTGCCATCGACACTGCCGCCTCATTGTGTGCAGCCTGCGTATATGATCGTGACGCCCAGGCTGAAAGCGGTCGCGCGGTGNTCGATCTGGGAAAGGGCCATGCCGAGCATGTCATGGCGGTCGTCGGCGAGGCTCTGGAAAAGGCCGGGCTCGGCTATNACGCGATAGGCGCGGTGGCGGTCTCGATAGGCCCGGGCTCCTTCACCGGCGTGCGTGTCGGCGTTGCGGCCGCGCGCGGCCTGGCGCTGGCGCTGAAAATCCCCGCAATCGGCGTCAGTACGCTCGAAGCCCTTGCGGCGGAAACCAAGGAAAGCTTTCCAGGGCGGTCGGTGCTTGCCGCCCTTGGCCGGCCGGAGGCGCTAGCGATCATGCATCTGGATGCGGCGGGCGCGCTACTTGATGGGCCACGGCTTGCCGGCGAGGATGAGGCGGTGCGGATCGCCCAGGCCAACCGGCCCGTGCTTGCCGGGGAAGCGGCGGAAACTCTCGCTGCGCGCGCGGACGGCTCCTTCGATTTCGGTCCACGCGGGGCGACGGCGGATATCCTGTTTTATGCCGCGGTTGCCGCCGCTCGCCCCCTGCGCGACAAACGGCCTGTACCGTTTTATTCCAGGCCACCCGACGCCAAGCCGCAATCCGGCTTTGCTNTGCCACTTAAGGGTGGATGATGGCGCTTTCCTTGGGGTTCCGGCGNCGGCGCTTCGTCGTTCGNCCGCTTGAGGCCGNGGACAGCGCTGCGCTTTCCGCGCTTCACGCNGAGGATTTCGCGCGGCCCTGGACGGAGGATGAGTTCGAGGCGCTGCTTTCGCAGGATACGGTGTTCGGCTTCGCCGCCGTGGCGGAGGGCGTTCCCGATGCGCCGCCCTGGGGTTTCGTTCTTGCCCGCTCGGCGGCCGGAGAGGCGGAAATTCTGACCATCACAGTCTCCCGCTCGTGNCGCCGCCGCGGCATAGGGCACGCATTGATGGATGCGGTCCTGCGCACGCTGCATGCGGGCCGTGTGGAGGCGCTGTTCCTCGAAGTGGACGAGAACAACGCGCCGGCCGTCGCCCTCTATCGCCGCCTGGGCTTCCGCGAGGTCGGGCGCCGGCCCGGCTATTACGCCCATGCCGCCGGCAGAACCCATGCCCTTGTGATGCGCCGGGACCTTGGTTAGACGCAGACCATTGCAGCCATGAACCGCGCGCTCGCCACGATCCGTNTTGCTCTCAAGATCCTGCTTGTCGCGGGCTATACCCTGCCGCTGATGGCGTGGCAGGAGATCGCGCTGCGCACGGGCTGGTGGAGCGATCGGCGCGCGCCACGCCTCTGGCACCGCCTCACGCTGCGGGTGCTCGGCATCNGGGTTCATGTTCAAGGTGCGCTGGCTGCGGAACGCCCGCTGCTCATTGCCAGTAACCACGTGTCATGGATCGACATTCTGGTTCTGGGTTCGCTGGCGGATGTGCATTTCATCGCCAAGTCCGAGGTGCGCGGCTGGCCCGTTCTGGGAGCCTTCGCCCGGCTGCAGCGCTCCGTCTTCATCGAGCGCGAGCGCAAGCAGACCGCGCCCGGCCAGGCGCGTGCGATCGCCGACAGGCTCGCCAATGGCGATCCCATGGTGCTGTTCGCGGAAGGCACGACGAGCGACGGGAGCCGCGTTCTGCCCTTCAAGAGTACTCTATTCGGCGCGGCAAGAATGGCGCTGGAAGCGCTTGAAAAGCCGCATGTGTTTGTGCAGCCAATTGCGATCGCCTACCTGCGGCGCGGCGGCCTGCCGCTCGATCGGCGTGAACGCGGCATGATTGCCTGGATTGGCGACACGGATTTCGTGCCTCATCTGAAGATGATCCTGCGTTCCGGCTCCATCGATGTGGAGGTGCGTTTCGGAACGCCCATTGCATTTGCGGCGGAGTCCGACCGCAAGGAGGTAGCGAAAGGAGCGGAGGCGCTGGTTCGCCGCATGCTGGTCGAGGCTTTGCGCCAGCGTGAATACGCCCGTGAAGATTCGCCTGTTTTTTGACGCTAAAAAACGTTAGTACGCGCTCATGGAACAAAATGTAATGCTGGAAGCTGCAGGCGGTTCTGCCGCGTTAGAGGCAAAGACGGAACGGCCCGTGGAAAAGAAGGTCTTTGTAAAGACCTATGGCTGCCAGATGAATGTGTACGATTCCCAGCGCATGACCGACGCGCTGGCGGCGGAAGGCTATCGCCCCACCGAATCGATCGAGGAGGCGGACCTCGTCCTTCTCAACACCTGCCACATTCGCGAAAAGGCGGCGGAAAAGGTATANTCGGAGCTCGGCCGCATCCGGCAGATCAAGGACGAGCGCGCCAAACAGGGCCGCGAAACGGTGATCGGCGTTGCGGGCTGCGTCGCCCAGGCTGAAGGCCGGGAAATCCTGCGGCGGGCGCCGGCGGTCGATCTTGTCATCGGCCCGCAGACCTATCATCGCCTGCCCGCCGTGCTGAGGCGCGCCCGAGCGGGCGACAAGGTGGTCGAGACCGACTACGCCATCGAGGACAAGTTCGAGCATCTGCCCGCGCCCGCGCGCAAGGCGGTGCGCAGCCGCGGTGTCACGGCTTTTCTCACCGTTCAGGAGGGGTGCGACAAGTTCTGCACCTTCTGCGTGGTTCCCTACACACGCGGCGCGGAGGTGTCCCGCCCCGTATNGCAGATCGTAGCCGAAGCGGAGCGGCTGGCGGAGGCCGGCGTGCGGGAAGTCACGCTGCTNGGCCAGAACGTCAATGCCTGGCACGGCGAAGGTCCGGACGGCAGGGAATGGGGTCTCGGCCGCCTTCTCTTCCGGCTGGCAGAAATTCCCGGGCTCGACCGTCTGCGCTATACGACCAGCCACCCGCGCGACATGGACGACGCGCTGATCGCCGCCCATCGCGATCTCGACAAGCTGATGCCCTATCTGCATCTTCCGGTGCAGGCTGGCTCTGACCGCATCCTAAAGGCCATGAACCGGCGCCACACCGCGGCCGACTATCTGCGCCTGATCGAGCGCATCCGTGCCGCGCGGCCCGACATCGCCATGTCGGGTGACTTCATCGTCGGCTTCCCCGGAGAGACGGAGGAAGANTTTCAGGACACGATGCGCATCGTGCGAGCGGTGGGCTATGCGCAGGCCTTCTCCTTCAAATATTCGCCCCGGCCTGGAACGCCGGGCGCGGAGATGGAGGATCAGGTTCCCGATGCGGTCAAGGACGACCGTCTGCAGCGCCTGCAGGCGCTGCTTACCGAACAGAGCCAGGCCTTCGCACAAAGCCTGGTGGGCCGGACGATCGACGTGCTTCTGGAGAAGCCGGGGCGCCATCCGGGCCAGCTCGTCGGCCGTTCGCCCTGGCTGCAGCCAGTCGTCGCCGACGAAAGGGCCGGAACGGTGGGGGACATCGTTCGCGTGCGCATCACGCATGCCGGCCCGAACAGCCTTCTAAGCGAGCCCGCCAGCGGGCCAGCGGAAATGACGAAGAGCCTGAAGGGAGCACACGTTTGACCGCCGGAACGGATTTCGAAAAGCGCCCCTCCGGGGCATCCGACATGGCGCACGTCGTACTGACCTTTGACAACAACAAGCTTGCGGGCAGGCTTTACGGGCCGTTCGATGAAAATCTCGCCCGCATCGAGCAGAAGCTCGGCGTGGACATCCGGTCCAAGGGAAATCAGCTCGCGATCAAGGGCGAGTCGACGGCGGCCGAACAGGCCCGCCGCGCTCTCGACTATCTCTATGGCCTTGTGCAAGGCGGCGCGGAGCTTTCCGCGTCCGAGGTGGACGGCGCGGTGCGCCTCGCGCAGGCAGCGGACGACCAGCTCAGCCTGCCGACGATGGAGTCCAGAGGCAAGCTGGCGGCGGCGCAGATTTCCACTCGCAAGCGCACGGTCTACGCCCGCTCGCCTAATCAGGACGCCTATATGCGCGCGCTGGAGCGCTCGGAACTGGTGTTTGGGATTGGTCCTGCCGGTACAGGCAAGACCTTCCTCGCCGTGGCCCATGCCGCCATGCTTCTGGAGCGCGGGATGGTGGATCGCATCGTGCTGTCGCGGCCGGCGGTGGAGGCCGGCGAGCGGCTCGGCTTCCTGCCCGGCGATATGCGCGAGAAGGTGGATCCCTATCTGCGGCCGCTCTACGATGCGCTTTATGAGATGATCCCAGCCGAGAAAGTGGAACGGGCGCTGGCCGCGGACGTGATCGAGATTGCGCCGCTCGCCTTTATGCGCGGCCGCACGCTTTCCAATGCGGTCGTCATCCTCGATGAGGCGCAGAACACCACGCCGATGCAGATGAAGATGTTCCTCACGCGACTCGGCGAGAATGGACGCATGATCGTGACCGGCGATCCGAGCCAGATCGATCTGCCTCCGAACACCAAGTCCGGGCTGATCGAGGCGCTGGACGTGCTTCGGGATGTGCCCGGCATCGTCACAGTCCGCTTCAACGAGAAGGACGTGGTGCGTCACCCGCTGGTTGCCGCGATCGTCGACGCCTATGACCGTAAGACGCCCAAGCGCCCGCCGGAACGCGAAACCGATGGCTGACGCAGCGGTACAGGCTGCAGCGGGCATTGACGTCGAGTGCATTGTCGAGGCGGGCGACTGGCCGCCGGAGGATGCCCTTCACGATATCTGCGTCCGCGCGGTGGCGGCCGCGGCAGGCCATGCGGAAGCGGCAGGCCGGGGCACGCTCACCATCCTCTTTTCGGACGATGCCGNCATCCAGGCGCTGAACGCCCGTTTCCGCGGCAAGGACAAACCAACCAACGTGCTGTCCTTTCCCGCGCCCGCCGCCGCGACCATGCCCGGCGCGCCGCGTCACATTGGCGACATTGCGCTCGCCTATGAAACAGTGGCACGCGAGGCCGAAACAGAGCGGAAGCCGTTCGAGCATCATCTCACGCACCTTGTGGTGCATGGGTTCCTTCACCTTTTCGGCTATGACCACGAGACGCCTGAAGAGGCCGAGGAAATGGAGAATCTCGAACGGCGTATTCTCGAAAGTCTTGCCATTGGCGATCCCTATGCCTAACTTTCCGGGGTCAACAACCGAAAGACGATGACAGACGTTTCCATAACTGAAGCCGCCGGCCCTCCGGACGGCGAAGCCAGCTCCCCCTCGGAAGGCGAGGACGGCTCTAGTAGACCTCCGCAACGCAACAAGCGACATTTCTCGCTGCTTGAGCGGCTTACGGGCTTTATGCGCCTGCGCAACGGCTCATCTCTGCGCGAGGATCTTGCCGACGCCCTTGCGGAAAGTACGCCGGAAACGGCGTCCTTCTCGCCCATCGAGCGGGCGATGCTCAACAACATTCTGCGCCTACGCGAACTGCGGGTGGAGGATGTCATGGTGCCGCGCGCCGACATCGAGGCGGTNGAGATCAACACCACCCTTGGCGAGCTGCTNAACGTCTTCGACCGCGGGGCGCATTCGCGCATGCCCGTNTANGCGGAAACGCTCGATGATCCGCGGGGAATGGTGCACATNCGCGATATCGTGGCGCATCTCATCCGCGCTTCNCGGCCCAAGAACGGGCGTGGACGCAAGCAGGAAGCAAACCCGCCCCTGTCGCTCGGNAATGTGGATCTCAACCGCACCATCGGCGAACTGAACATCGTCCGCCCGCTGCTCTTCGTGCCGCCCTCGATGCTGGCGTCGGACCTCATGGCGCGCATGCAGGCGAGCCGCACCCAGATGGCGCTCGTCATCGATGAATATGGCGGCACGGACGGGCTCGTCTCGCTCGAGGACATTGTGGAGATGGTCATCGGCGACATTGAGGACGAGCACGACGAGGACGAGCCGATGATCGAGAAGACCGGCGACGGCATCTTCGTCGTCGACGCGCGCGCGGAGATCGAGGATGTCGCCCGCGCGATCGGAGACGGCTTCAGCCCCGGCGAGCACGCCGAAGAGGTGGACACGATCGGCGGCATGATCTTCAACGCGCTNGGCCGCGTACCCGCGCGCGGCGAGGTGGTGCAGGCGATCCCCGGCTTCGAGTTCCATGTGCTCGATGCCGATCCGCGCCGCGTGAAGCGCGTGCGTATAGTGCAGGGCCGTACGGCCGAGCGCCGCCGCCGCATAATGAAGGCACCCGAGGCGTAGCAACTCAGCCGGTTTCGGCCATCCATCCCAACAGCGCAGCGCCGCATTTGGCGGCGCTCTTTCCGCTTGGTAAGTCTGGTGTCCTGATTCGTCTTGCGGATGGGCCCATGGAGCGACTTGCCGGACGAGTGTTTCTGTTGTGGAGCTGGCCGCGGCGGCTCGCCGCCTGCGCGGCGGGTGCAATCACCGTTCTGGCGCTCCCGCCCTTCGATTTTCCGGCGGCCGGTTTTTTCTCCTTCCCGATTCTCGTCTGGCTGCTTGATGGTACACCGGCGGCGGGAGCGGCATGGCGGCGCTTCCTGCCGGCCTTTTCCGCCGGCTGGTGGTTCGGCTTCGGCTATTTTCTCGCCGGCATGTGGTGGGTGGGTGCACCCTTTCTCCGCGACCTGGGCCTTGCCTGGGCCCTGCCCCTGGCCGTGCTCGGCCTGCCCGCGTGTCTCGCCCTGTTCTACGGTCTGGCCACGCTGATCGCCCGCCTGCTCTGGAGCGACGGCATCGGGCGCATAGCCGCGCTCGCCTTCGGCTTCGGGATTGCCGAATGGCTGCGCGGCGCGCTTCCCTGGGGCCTGGCCTGGAATGCCATCGGCCTTGCCGCCATGCCCGTGCCGCTTCTGATGCAGGGCGCGCATGTGCTGGGCGTGGCAGGGATGAGTGCGGCGGCCATTTTCGTCTATTCAACGCCTGCTCTTCTCGCGACGCGGCTTCATGCACGCGCCGGGTTGACGCTGGCGGCCATCCTGATCGCCGCCCAGCTCGGCTATGGCTATGCGCACCTGTCGATGAATCCCGAAACGGACCGCGTTCTGCGCGTCCGGCTCGTGCAGCCTGTTCCGGAGGCAGGCGGCGATTTCGACGAGACGCTGAAAACCTATCTGGAGCTGACCGCTTCTCCCGTCGCCGACGGACAGGCTTCACCCGAACTTATTCTCTGGCCGGAGCTGTCCGTCCCCTTCGTGCTTGCCGAAAGGCCGGACCTGCTCGATGCCATCGTCCGTGGCCTCAGGGATGACGAGCTGCTGATTGCCGGCACGGTGCGGCAAGAGAGCGGACCAGAGGCGGGCATGCGGCGGCTCTATAACGCAGTCGTCGCTATCAGCAAAACGGATGGGATTATCGATGGGGCAGATAAGGTAAACATTGCTCTCTTTGTCGATCACCTGCCCTTCGAAGGAATCTTTCCGGGTGCCGGGCCGGATAGTCCCCTAACGAAAACGTCGTATTCCCCCGGCAGCGCCCGGAGACTTCTTTCCGTATCAGAAAACATTGGTGCGCTGCCGCTCATCGGCACGGAGGCGGCAATTCCCGGTATTGCCGAACCTCATGCCCAAAGGGTGGACCTCATCCTCAATCCGGCCAATTATTCAGCCTTCGCCGGCCTGCCTGTCTCCTATCAGCATCTGCGCCAGGCCCAGCTTCGCGCGGTCGAGGCGGGACTCCCTCTGCTGCTTGCCATGCCGCATGGTCCGACCGCGGTCATCGATGCCCGAGGCCGTGTGATCGACGCGCTCGCAGCAAGCCGTCGCGGAATCATCGATGTCGCGGTGCCGCTGACCGAAAATGGAATGTTGCCGGGCGGCAGCAGCACCTTGCGCGGCCTTGTTTTTTCCGCAATGCTGGGGATGGTTGCGTTGTTTTTAATCATACGTGTAGGCATTCCCGAGAGTCGCGATTGACATCGGGGTGACGACCCGCACATATGATCGTGCCGACTATGCGCGCAGGTGCTGGGGGGCAGTCCCGGCTAATGGAGGGCGTGATTCCCGTCGGTATCGAATAGTCACTATGTCCCGTGCGGCGAGGGATCGATGAACAACAGCAAGAAGAGGCCGAATCCGATCGACGTTCACGTCGGAAGCCGAATCCGGCTGCGCCGGAATATGCTTGGCATCAGCCAGGAAAAGCTGGGCGAGAGCCTGGGCATAACTTTTCAACAAATTCAGAAGTATGAGAAGGGGACGAATCGCGTAGGCGCCAGCCGCCTGCAGGCGATCGCATCGATTCTCAACACCCCGGTTTCCTTCTTCTTCGATGGCGCCCCGGGCGACAGCAGCGCGCAACCTGGGCTGGCCGAGGAGAACGCGACCTATGTGGCCGATTTCCTCAACAGCTCCGAAGGCATTCAGCTCAATCGAGCCTTCGTCAAGATTGCCGACCCGAAGGTTCGGCGCCGGGTGCTCGACTTGGTAAAGGCATTGGCGGCTGATCCGTCGAGCGAGTAGCCGTCAGGTTCCCACAACTCTTGACCCTTTCGATGGCGAGTGGTTAACAGGATGCCCGCCGGCGCGGCGCTTGTGCCGGTCTTTTCTTAGAGGGGCTTTCCCGTGGCGCGCAGAACTTATCTCTTTACCAGTGAATCGGTGTCCGAAGGCCATCCGGACAAGGTGTGCGACCGCATCTCCGACGAGATTGTGGACCTCGTCTACCGGGAGGCGAAGAAGGAAGGCATGGACCCTTGGAAGGTCCGCGTGGCATGCGAGACGCTCGCAACCACGAACCGGGTCGTCATTGCCGGGGAAGTACGCGTTCCAGACAGCCTCCTGAAGCGGGACAAGCAGGGCAACATCCTGAGGGATGCCCGCGGCGAGCCGGTGATCAACCCCGCCAAGTTCCGTGCCGCGGCCCGGCGCGCGATCCGCTCGATCGGCTACGAGCAGGAGGGCTTTCACTGGAAAACGGTGAAGATCGACGTGCTGCTGCACGGCCAGTCCGCCCATATTGCGCAGGGTGTCGACAACGCGGCTGACCGCCAGGGCGAGGAAGGCGCGGGCGACCAGGGCATCATGTTCGGCTATGCCTGCCGCGAGACCCCCGATCTCATGCCGGCGCCGATCTACTATGCCCATCGCATCCTGCAGCGTCTTTCGGAGGCGCGAAAGGCTGGCGAGGGAGACGCCGCGAAGCTCGGGCCTGACGCAAAGAGCCAGGTGACGGTGCGCTATGTGGACGGCAAGCCGACCGCTGTCACCGAGATTGTGGTATCCACGCAGCACCTCGATCCCGACTGGGATTCGAAGAAGGTGCGCGAGGTGGTCGAGCCCTATGTCCGTGAGGCTCTGGCAAGCGGCGGGCTGGCGATCGCGGAGGACTGCCGGTGGTATGTCAATCCGACCGGCAAGTTCGTCATTGGCGGGCCCGATGGCGATGCGGGGCTGACCGGGCGCAAGATCATCGTCGACACCTATGGGGGTGCTGCTCCCCACGGCGGCGGTGCGTTTTCCGGCAAGGACACGACCAAGGTCGACCGCTCGGCGGCCTATGCCGCGCGCTACCTGGCGAAGAACGTGGTGGCGGCGGGACTTGCTGACCGCTGCACGATCCAGCTCGCCTATGCCATCGGTGTGGCGCAGCCTCTGGCGATCTATGTGGACCTGCACGGCACGGGCCGGGTCTCCGAAGAGGCGGTGGAGCTTGCCATCCGCCAAGTCATGGACCTGTCGCCGACGGGGATCCGCCGGCATCTTGACCTGAACAGACCGATCTACGCCAAGACCGCGGCCTACGGCCATTTCGGCCGCAAGCCCGGCGCGCGTGACGGGTCCTTCTCCTGGGAGCGGATGGANCTGGTGAAGGCGCTGAAGCAGGCGCTTGCCGCGGCGGCNTGAGGCCGAGGCNTCGCGAGCACCGGCGATCAGCTGAAGCGCCTCCGCTTGCGNCATCTCTCCGGGCAGCGCAATTCCGGGAAAAGTGGAAGCCGGTTTCCGTTCGGAATTGCGCAAAATCGATACGCTTCTCCGTGTTCCCGGAACACGGANAGGTCGAGGCCCGGGGAACTAATGCCTGAACAGCACCCAATGACCGCCCATCACCCCGAACGCTCAACGGAAGCCTTTTTCGGCCGCAGAAAAGGCAAGCGCCTGCGTCCCGGGCAGATCGCCGCGCTCGAAACNCTTCTGCCCGTTTTGAAGATTGATCTCGACCGGCCCGCGCCGGAAGACATCCGTATGCTCTTTGCGCATCCCGTCAATGATGTCCGGCTGGAAATCGGCTTTGGCGGCGGCGAGCATCTGCTGGCCGAAGTGAACCGCTGCCCCGGGACGGGCTTCATCGGCGTGGAGCCCTTCGTCAACGGCGTGGCAAAGCTGCTCTCCGCTTTGGACGGCGAGCTTCCCGCCAATTTGCGCCTTTATGACGACGATGCAACCCGTCTGCTCGACTGGCTGCCGCAGGCCTCGCTGTCAGGCATAGACCTGCTCTATCCCGATCCCTGGCCGAAAAAGCGGCACTGGAAGCGACGTTTCGTCGGACCGACCAATCTCGATCGCTTCGCNCGCGTACTGAAGCCCGGCGGCATTTTCCGGTTCGCCTCCGACATCGACAGCTACGTCAACTGGACGCTGCTTCACTGCCGGGCGCNCCCCGCTTTCGCATGGAAGGCCGAAAGCGCCGATGACTGGCGGCACCCCTTCGACAACTGGCCGGGCACGCGGTATGAGATGAAGGCCATACGCGAAGGCCGNAGGCCGGCNTATCTGACGTTCATCCGACTTTGATANGCNAGGCGCTAGCGGTACTTGATCTCGCGGAAGCGCTGCGGATCAATCCCGAGATTAATCAGGTCNGCATCACGCACCGGACGGCGCTCGCGCACAGCACTCGAAACGGCGATTGCGCTGCCCATCACGTCGANGAACTGACCGACCCCGTTGAGGAAACGACGATTGCGCATGGAAGTGTACTCCTTGTTTGTACCTNCCACATAGGAAGCGCANAGCCTTGCAGGTAGCGGCTTTTTTGCAANGCAACCATGCAGTTTGTGCAATGCAGCAAGAGCTGCGTTATGCGCTTGAAACCGGGCGGTCGGTGGTCTATATAGGGGTCAAATTCTTGGTCGCTATGACGAAGAGTGGGTCCTGCCGGTCCCGCTCTTTTTTGTTAGATTTCGCGGCCGGGCTGGGAGACTTGAGACTGCATGCAGGACGATCGCATTATCCGCGAAAACGGCCTGGAAGCCCGTGTGGCGGCGATCGTCATGCCGGTGCTTGTTGCTCTGGGCTATCGGCTTGTGCGCGTGAAGTTGACTGCTCAGGATGGCTGCACGCTGCAGATCATGGCCGAGCGCCCGGACGGCACCATGACTGTGGACGATTGCGAGGAGGTAAGCCGGGCGCTCTCGCCGGTGCTCGATGTGGAAGACCCGATCGATGGCGCGTACCAGCTCGAGATCTCCTCGCCCGGCATCGACCGCCCGCTGGTGCGGCGCGACGATTTTCAGGCGGCGGCCGGCCACCTCGCTAGGATCGAGACGTCGGTTCTGATCGGCGGCCGCAGGCGCTTCCGCGGCGAGATCAGGGAAACGACGGCCGAGGCCGTGACGCTCGAGCTCGACAAGGTGGCCGAAGGCGAGGAACCTCTTGTCGAGATTCCGCTCAATGCGATCGGCGAGGCCAAGCTGGTGCTAACGGATGCGCTCATCCGTGAGGCGCTGAGGAAGGACAAGGAAGCCCGCAAGCAACGCAAGAAAGCGCGCCGCCGCGACGTAGAGCCCGAGGAAGGCGAGGACGCAGCGACCGGGATTGAATGAGATTTTGCAGGCAGAANGGTTTGCGCCGTTCGCTTGCATCGCCGAGGAGAATGAAACATGGCAGTCAGTGCAAACAGACTGGAACTTCTGCAGATCGCCGATGCGGTGGCGCGCGAAAAGGCGATAGACAAGGAGATCGTGCTTGCGGCGATGGCCGATGCCATCCAGAAGGCCGCGCGCTCGCGCTACGGTCAGGAGACCAATATCCGCGCCGACATCAACCCGCAGACCGGCGAGATGAAGCTGCAGCGGCTTATGGAGGTGGTGGAGGAAGTCGAGGAGCCTGCCAGGCAGATTTCGCTTGCCCTTGCCCGCGCGCGCAATCCCGACGCGCAGGTGGGCGACTTCATCGCCGAGCAGCTTCCGCCCATGGATTTCGGTCGCATCGCGGCACAGTCCGCCAAGCAGGTGATTGTGCAGAAGGTGCGCGAGGCCGAGCGCGACCGCCAGTATGAGGAGTACAAGGACCGCATCGGCGAGATCGTCAACGGCACAGTGAAGCGCGTGGAATACGGCAATGTCATCGTCGATCTTGGCCGCGGCGAGGCGATCATCCGGCGTGACGAACTGATCCCGCGCGAGACCTTCAAATATGGCGATCGCGTGCGCGCCTACGTCTACGATGTGCGCCGCGAACAGCGCGGCCCGCAGATTTTCCTCTCGCGCACCCATCCGCAGTTCATGGCGAAGCTGTTCACCATGGAGGTGCCGGAAATCTACGATGGGATCATCGAGATCAAGTCGGTGGCTCGCGATCCTGGATCGCGCGCGAAGATCGCGGTGCTTAGCCACGACTCATCGATCGATCCGGTCGGCGCCTGCGTGGGCATGCGCGGTAGCCGCGTGCAGGCCGTGGTCGCGGAACTGCAGGGCGAGAAGATCGACATTATTCCCTGGAACGAGAACGCGGCGAGCTTCATCGTCAACGCGCTGCAGCCGGCCGAGGTGGCCAAGGTGGTGCTTGACGAGGATGCTGAACGCATCGAGGTGGTGGTGCCGGACGACCAGCTTTCGCTGGCCATCGGCCGGCGCGGCCAGAATGTGCGCCTTGCCTCGCAGCTCACCGGCTGGGATATCGACATCCTGACGGAGGAAGAGGAATCGCAGCGCCGCCAGAAGGAGTTCGCCGAACGTTCGAAGCTCTTCATGGAGGCGCTCAACGTCGATGAGATGGTCGGCCAGGTGCTGGCCTCGGAAGGCTTCACCAGCGTGGAAGAGCTCGCCTATGTCGAGTCGAGCGAGATTTCTTCCATCGACGGGTTCGACGAGGAGACCGCCGAGGAAATCCAGAACCGCGCCCGCGAATATCTGGAGCGTATNGAGGCCGAGAACGATGAGAAGCGCAAGGCGCTTGGCGTATCTGACGAGCTGCGCGAGATTCCCGGCATCACGACGGCCATGATGGTCGCGCTCGGCGAGGACGGCGTGAAGACGATCGAGGACTTCGCNGGCTACGCCGTGGACGACCTCGTCGGCTGGCGGGAGCGCAAGGATGGCGAAAACAAGTTCTTCCCCGGCGTCCTCTCCGAGTTCGATGTCAGCCGCGCCGAGGCCGAGCAGATGGTAGTCGCCGCCCGCATGAAAATGGGCTGGATTACCGAGAACGATCTTGCCGAGGAGGAGGAGGCGGATACGGAAGCCGAGCCGGNGGAAGGCTGAGGGCATGCCGACCGGGGGCCCTTGTGAAACGCGATGAAGGAGCGCACATGTATCGTGACACGCGCGCACGGACAGCCGGGTGATCTGATCCGGTTTGTCGCGGCTCCCGACGGCACGGTCGTTGCCGATCTCAAGCGCAACCTGCCGGGCCGGGGCTGCTGGGTTGGCGCGGAAAGGAAGCTGGTCGAGAAGGCGGCGGCGAAAAATCTGTTTGCGCGAGCATTGAAGGCGCCGGTGAAGGCGCCTCCCGATCTGGCCGAACANGTAGATTCTCTTCTCCTGCGCACCGCCCTTGGCNCACTTGGCCTTGCGCGCAAGGCCGGAGCCGTGGCATTGGGGGCGACNAAGGTTGAAACNGCCGTGCGCGGAGGCAAGGCGATAGCCGTCCTGCATGCCAGGGAAGCGTCGGAGGACGGCGTTCGCAAGCTCGCGGCGGCACGCAAAGCGGCCGCTCATGCCGCAAAAAGGCAGTTGCCGGCATACAGGCTCTTTTCGGAAGCCGAATTGAGTTTGTCATTGGGGGCGACAAATGTGATACATGCTGCCTTGCTCGATCGGGGGCCGGGCGAGGCAGCGTTGAGGCGCATCGAGGCGCTCGCTCGATACAGGGATGCCGCCCCGGACATCGAAGCGTCGAGCGCGGCGGATGCCGCAGAGGATGTGGAATGACTGATACGAAGACCGGTGACGAAAAGACGCTGAGCGTCAACCCGAAAAAGACGCTGACGTTGAAGCGGCCGGAACAGGGCACGGTACGTCAGAGCTTTTCGCATGGGCGCTCGAAGGCCGTCGTCGTCGAGACCAAGAAACGCAAGTTCACCCGGCCTGACGAGCGCGCCGAGCAGGCTGCCCCTGTGCGGGTGAAGCCGGCCGCGCCCGCCGCGCCTGCTCAGACCCGCGAAGCGCCAAGGCCCCAACAGCCCGCGCCCCAGCGCCCGGGCGTCGTGCTGAACGAGCTGTCGGCCGAGGAGATGGAGGCTCGCCGTCGGGCCTTGCAGGATTCCAAGCTGCGTGAAGCGGAAGAGCGCAAGCGCGCCGCCGAAGAAGCCGCACGCCGTGCCGAGGAAGAGGAACGCCGCCGCCGCGAGCGCGAGGAATCNGCCCGCCGTCAGGCGGAAGAGGAAGCCCGTCTGAAAGCAGAGGCCGAAGCCCGCAAGCGCGCCGAGGAAGAGGCGCGCCGCCGTGCTCCCGTCGTCGAAACCGCTCCCGAGCCCGAAATCGAGGACGAGGAGGAGGAAGAGCGCGGCCGTGGCGGCCCGAAGCGCGGGTCCCCGAAGGTCGAGGCGCCTGCCCGGCCAGCCAAGCCGCGCACCGACGAACGCCGCCGCGGCAAGCTGACGCTCAATTCCGCGCTCTCCGACGAGGAGACGCGCGCCCGCTCCCTGTCGTCGATGCGCCGCCGCCAGGAGAAGTTCAAGCGCGCGATGCACCAGGAGCCGCGCGAGAAGGTTTCGCGTGAGGTGGTGCTGCCCGAAACCATCACGATCCAGGAGCTTGCCAGCCGCATGGCCGAGCGGGCTGTGGACGTGGTGAAGTATTTCATGAAGCAGGGCCAGATGATGAAGCCCGGCGACGTGATCGACGCCGACACGGCGGAACTGGTCGCGGTGGAATTCGGCCACACGGTCAAGCGCGTCTCCGAATCGGATGTCGAGGAGGGGCTTTTCAACATTCAGGACAAGCCCGAGGACATGCGTCCGCGCCCGCCGGTCGTTACCATCATGGGTCATGTCGACCACGGCAAGACGTCGCTGCTCGACGCTATCCGCAAGGCCAATGTGGTGGCCGGCGAGGCTGGCGGCATTACCCAGCATATCGGCGCCTATCAGGTGGAGCAGGATGGCCAGATCATCACCTTCATCGACACGCCCGGCCACGAGGCCTTCACAGCCATGCGCGCCCGCGGCGCGCAAGCGACCGACATCGCGGTGCTGGTCGTGGCGGCCGATGACAGCGTGATGCCGCAGACCGTGGAGTCGATCAATCACGCCAAAGCGGCAAACGTGCCGATCATCGTGGCGATCAACAAAATCGACAAGCCCGAGGCCAATCCTCAGAAGGTGCGCACGGAGCTGCTCCAGCATGAGGTCTTCGTGGAATCCATGGGCGGCGAGGTGCTGGACGTCGAGGTCTCCGCCGTCAAGGGCACCAATCTCGACAAGCTGCTGGAAGCCATTCTCCTGCAGGCCGAGATCCTGGAGCTGAAGGCCAATCCCAACCGCACCGCTGAAGGCGTTGTCATCGAGGCCAAGCTCGACCGCGGGCGCGGTCCCGTGGCCACCGTTCTCGTGCAGGCTGGCACCCTGAAGCCCGGCGACATCATCGTTGCGGGCAACGAATGGGGACGCGTGCGCGCTCTCGTCAACGAACGCGGCGAGCATCTGAAAGCCGCTCCGCCCTCCACGCCGGTCGAGATTCTAGGCTTGCAGGGCACGCCGCAGGCGGGCGACCGCTTCGCGGTTGTCGGCAATGAGGCGAAGGCGCGCGAAATCTCCGAATACCGCCAGCGCAAGGCACGCGAGCGTGCCGTGGCGCGGCAGGCGGGAAGCCGCGGCTCGCTCGAACAGATGATGTCGCAGCTCCAGTCCTCCGGCGTGAAGGAGTTCCCGCTCATCGTCAAGGGCGACGTGCAGGGCTCGATCGAAGCGATCGTGAACGCAATCGAAAAGCTCGGGACCGAGGAGGTGCGCGCGCGCATCGTCCATTCCGGCGCTGGTGCGATCACCGAGAGCGACGTGTCGCTGGCCGAGACGTCGAACGCCGCCATCATCGGCTTCAACGTCCGTGCCAACAAGCAGGCGCGCACGGCGGCCGAGCAGGCGGGGATCGAGATCCGCTACTACAACATCATCTACGACCTGGTGGACGACATCAAGGCGGCCATGTCCGGCCTTCTGTCACCCGAGCGCCGCGAGACCTTCCTTGGCAATGCCGAGATTCTCGAGGTCTTCAACATCACCAAGGTCGGCAAGGTGGCGGGCTGCCGCGTGACCGAAGGCAAGGTGGAGCGTGGCGCGGGCGTGCGCCTCATCCGCGACAATGTCGTGATCCACGAAGGCAAGCTGAAGACGCTGAAGCGCTTCAAGGACGAGGTCTCGGAGGTCCCTGCCGGCCAGGAATGCGGCATGGCCTTCGAGAACTACGAGGACATCCGGGTAGGCGACGTGATCGAAGCCTACCGCGTCGAGATGGTGACGCGTACGCTGTAAAGAGATGCATAGGACCGGCGGCAGCCCTTTCCGCGGCCGCCGGTCCTATTGCCGGGCGACCGTTGCCCTTGCGCGGCAGGTGCCTGGTATCATGCAGCCGTGTTGTCCGCCGTTTTCAATAACGACTGAACCGCCATGTCTCCTTCCATCCCATCCCAGCGCCAGCTTCGCGTCGGCGAACAGGCCCGCCACGCGCTTGCGCAACTGCTGCAGCGGGGCGAGGTTCGTGATCCGGCTGTGGAGGGCGTGGTCGTTTCCGTAACCGAGGTGCGCATGTCGCCAGACCTCAGGATCGCCACCGCCTACGTCTCGCCGCTCGGCGTCAAGGACAAGGACGCGGTCATCAGCGCCCTGAACCGCAATGCGCGCTTCATCCGCGGTAGGGTCACGCCCGCGCTCAGGCAGTTGAAATACATGCCGGAATTTCGCTTCCGGCTCGACACCAGCTACGAGAACTTCGACAAGATCGACCGGCTGCTGAAGTCGCCCGAGGTGGCGCGTGATCTCGGCCGTGACGAGGAGAACAAGAAATGAGAGCGGCCATGAGCAGGAATCCCGCCGTTTCCCCGCGCCGCGCCGGCGGGCGCGATCTTGAGCCGGTTGTGAACGGTGCAGGTGGAACGACCGCAAATTTTCCCCGCAACTTCTCTGTCGGGCAGAAGGGGATCGAATAGTGGCGCGGCGTGGAAACAAGAAGGGACGGCCGGTTTCGGGCTGGCTGGTGCTCGACAAGCCCGTGGGCATGGGCTCGACGGAGGCCGTGTCCAAGGTGAAGTGGCTGTTTGCAGCACAGAAGGCGGGGCACGCCGGCACGCTCGACCCGCTTGCCTCCGGAATGCTGCCGATCGCGCTCGGCGAGGCGACCAAGACCGTTCCCTTCGTGATGGAGGGCGCGAAGGTCTACCGCTTCACCATCGCCTGGGGCGAGGAGCGTTCGACCGACGACCTCGAAGGNCCGGTGGTGCAGTCATCGGACAAGCGCCCGACCGAAGCGGAAATACGCAATCTCCTGCCGCGCTACANCGGGCTCATCATGCAGACCCCGCCGCAGTTTTCCGCCGTGAAAGTGGCTGGCGAGCGTGCCTATGATCTTGCGCGCGAAGGCGCCACGGTGGAAATCGCAGCCCGCGAGGTGGAAATCGCCAGGCTCGATCTCATCGACATCCCGGACCCTGGAAGCGCGGTACTGGAGGTGGAATGCGGCAAGGGCACCTATGTGCGCTCACTCGCGCGCGACATGGGCCGTGACCTGGGCTGCTACGGGCATGTGGCTGCCCTGCGACGCACGGAAGTCTATCCCTTCGAGGCGAGCCAGATGATCCCGCTTGAGATGCTTGAAAAAATCGCCAGGGATGCTGCGGACGAGCGGGAGCGCTTTGCCGCNCTCGACGCGATGCTGCTCGACCCCGCTGCCGCCCTCGAGGGGCTTCCGGAAATAATCCTTTCCGACGATGCCGCGGCCCGCCTGCGGCTCGGCAACCCTGTCATTCTGCGTGGCCGCGACGCGCCGGTAGAGGCGCCGGAGGCCTGGGCAAGCGCGCGCGGGCGGCTTGTGGCCATCGGCGCGATCGAGGCAGGCATGTTCAAGCCGAAGCGCGTGTTTTCTAGCTGATCTGCGGGCCGAACCTGCGTTTTCCAACGCTTTGGCCGCTTGCATTGCAACACTTGACCGAGTTTCGCATTAAGATGCGGGTTGGACANGTGCAACGGCAAGGGGCGACGTGGAAAAGAGTGCTGACAGCCCTGATACGAAACTCGGCTTCAGGAAACGTTTAAGTGGCCTTCTGACCGGGCCGAAGCCCATTGGCTTCTTCCTCTTCCTGCTGATCCTGGTGACCACCCTTCCCGCGCTGGCGGTCGCCTTCGTGCTTTTGCAGCGGAACGATGCCGCCCAGCGGGAGGTGGTGGAGACGCTTTCGGAAGCCATGGCCGGATCGATCGCCGAGACGATCGACCGGGAATTAAGCGGCATGGTGACCACGCTGCGCGTGCTGTCCACCACTCCTTCACTTGCTTCCGGCCGCTATAAAGATTTCTACGAGCGGGCGAAATCNGCACTGGCCGGCAGCGGAACCTATCTCGTCCTGCTCGACGAGAATTTCGACCAGATTCTCAACACCCGCGTCCCCTACGGAACGCCGCTCGGACCGGTTTCCGATCCCGAGCCGGTGCGCCGCGCCCTCGACGCGCGAGCGGCGGTTATTTCCGGCGTTTTTTTCGAGGAGACCGCCGAGCGCTGGGGGTTCAACGTCATCCTTCCCTACGTGCCGGAGGGCAAACCGCCGCGCGTACTCATGCTGACGCGCGATGCGGAGTCCATCGCCAACACCTTATCCCAGCAGATGTTGCGCGGCGGCTGGAACGCCTCCCTGGTCGACGCGAACGGCCTCGTCATCGCGTCCTCCTTCATGTCGACCAATGTGGGCAAGCCCTTCTTTCTCGACCTCAACGCAGGCTCGCCGCAGATCGCNCGTCTGTCCAACAATATGGCGCCTGCATCCTTCGTCGCAATCACCGACGAGTCGGCGTTCAGCGGCTGGAAAGTCGTCGTATGGGCGCCCACCGCCTCCATCGAGCGGCCGATGCGCCGTACCCTTTGGCAGCTTCTTGCCGGCAGCTTCATCGTCATCGCGCTCAGCGCCGGAACCGCCTGGTTCCTGGGCCGGCGCATCGCAAGGCCCGTGCGCAATCTGGCCCATGACGCACACCGGCTCGGTGCGGGCGAAATGGTAAAAGCCGTGCCTTATCCGATTGCCGAGGTGGCGACCGTCTCGGCGGCGCTGGCCGAGGCCTCGATCGATCGCAGGGCGGCAGAAAACGACATCCGTCTCCTGATGCGGGAGGTGGCGCATCGGGCCAAGAACCAGCTCACCGTCGTCGCATCCATGGCCAAGCAGACGGCGCGCAGCGCCCGCTCGCTGCCCAGCTTCCTCGATTCCTTCCAGAAGCGGCTCTATGGCCTCGCCCGTTCGACCGACCTTTTGATCGCCGGCGGCGCCAGCGGCGTGGATCTCCGCGAGCTGCTCATCGCCCAGATCGAGCCGTTCCGTCCTGAAGATCCGAAGCGGCTGGAGCTTTCCGGCCCTTCCGTGCGGCTCGCCAACCAGGCCGCGCAGACCATAGGGCTAGCCGTCCATGAGCTGGCGACGAATGCCGCCAAGTATGGCGCCTTCGCCGCCCGCGGAGGGTATCTCAGAGTTTCATGGCAGATCGAAGAGGATGTGCTGGTCATCGTCTGGCGGGAGCATCTGCAGCGTCTCAGGCGCAGGCCCGTCAAGCGCGGCTTCGGCACCGAAATCATCGAGCGCATGCTCGGCGGCACGCTGGATGCCGAAATATCGCGCACCTTCCATCGCGACGGGCTGGAATGCGTTTTCCGCATTCCGGCAGACCGCATCCTGCCGGAGCGGCCTCCGCCGGCGTCTGCCGCTCCCGGCGCCTGAGAGGGCGCACGTTATTTCGGCTGGCAATTGCGGTCATTATGCACTATATGCGCCGCATTGTGGCGCGCCTCGCGCCGCGCAAATGGCCCTGGCTGGCCGACATCCCGGCTATGGGCGGCCTTGTTTCCTCAATAGAGAAAGGACGTTTGATGTCGATTACTGCCGAGCGCAAGCAGGAGATTCTGAAGGAATTCGCGACCGCCAAGGGCGACACCGGCTCGCCGGAGGTCCAGGTTGCACTCCTGACCGAGCGCATCAAGAACCTGACCGAGCATTTCAAGGATCACCAGAAGGACAACCACTCTCGCCGTGGTCTGTTGAAGCTCGTCTCGCAGCGCCGCCGTCTGCTCGACTATCTGAAGCGGAAGGACGAAAGCCGCTATCAGACGCTGATCGAGCGGCTCGGGCTGCGTCGCTGATTCGGACGGCGGGCGCCCTGAGTGGTGCCCGCCGGCCGGTCATGCCGGGGTGCANGGCACCGCGGCAAAAGCATTCTGGTCAGGGATGTCCGGAATGCTGCCGATGGACAGGTCATGGGGCAGGATTGCAGGATGCTTGTGGACGCCCCGGTAGCGCCCAGCCTCGACAAGCACCCCGTTGTCTTGCCCGTGACTCGTCCTGAACGAAGTCAGAGGGATGCCANGCGCTGCGGAACGGTGCAGGCCCCTCGCCACATAAGGACAAGTCATGTTCAAACAGCACAAGGTTGAAATTGACTGGGGTGGGCGTCCGCTTACCCTAGAAACTGGCAAGGTGGCACGGCAGGCCGATGGAGCCGTGCTTGCGACCTATGGTGAAACGGTGGTGCTCGCCACCGTCGTNTCCGCCAAGGAGCCGAAGCCCGGCCTCGACTTTTTCCCGCTCACCGTGAACTATCAGGAAAAGACCTTCGCGGCCGGCAAGATTCCCGGCGGCTATTTCAAACGCGAAGGTCGGCCGAGCGAGAGGGAGACGCTGGTCTCCCGCCTGATTGACCGGCCGATCCGGCCGCTCTTCGTCGAAGGCTACAAGAACGACACCCAGGTGATCGTCACGGTGCTCCAGCACGATCTGGAGAACGATCCCGACATCGTGTCCATGGTCGCTGCCTCCGCCGCCCTCACCCTTTCGGGCGTTCCCTTCATGGGCCCCATCGGAGCGGCGCGCGTCGGCTATATCGGCGGCGAGTACGTGCTCAACCCGCACATAGACGAGATGGAGGAAAGCAAGCTCGATCTCGTCGTGGCGGGCACGAGCGATGCGGTCCTGATGGTGGAATCGGAAGCGCACGAGCTTTCCGAGGAGGTCATGCTCGGGGCCGTCATGTTCGGCCACAAGAATTTCCAGAGCGTCATCAACGCCATCATCAAGCTCGCCGAGGTCGCCGCCAAGGAGCCGCGCGAATTTCTGCCGGAGGATCTTTCCGAGCTTGAGAGCGAGATGCTGAAGGTGATCGAGGCCGACCTCAGGGAAGCCTACAAGATCACCGACAAGCAGCAGCGCTATGCCGCCGTGGACGCGGTGAAGGCGAAGGCGAAAGAAGTCTTCCTGCCGGAGGGCGCGGAAGAAGCCAAATGGACTCCGGAGCAGGTGGCCGCCGTCTTCAAGGCGTTGCANGCCAAGATCGTGCGCTGGAACATTTTGGACACGGGCACGCGCATCGACGGTCGCGACCTGAAGAGCGTCCGGCCCATCGTGGCGGAAGTCGGCGTGCTGCCGCGCACGCACGGTTCGGCGCTGTTCACCCGCGGTGAAACCCAGGCGCTGGTGGTCGCAACGCTCGGAACCGGTGAGGACGAGCAGTATGTGGATGCCCTGACCGGCACCTACAAGGAAACCTTCCTGCTNCACTACAACTTCCCGCCCTACTCTGTGGGCGAGACGGGGCGCCTGGGATCGCCGGGACGCCGGGAGATTGGGCACGGCAAGCTCGCATGGCGGGCAGTCCATCCGCTCCTGCCCTCGCAGGAACAGTTCCCCTACACGGTGCGCGTGGTTTCCGAAATCACGGAGTCCAACGGCTCCTCCTCCATGGCGACGGTTTGCGGAACCTCCCTCGCGCTGATGGATGCGGGCGTGCCNATCTCCAGGCCGGTGGCCGGTATCGCCATGGGCCTGATCAAGGAGGGCGACCGTTTTGCGGTGCTCTCGGATATTCTGGGTGACGAGGACCATCTGGGCGACATGGACTTCAAGGTCGCCGGTACCGCCCAAGGCGTGACGTCGCTCCAGATGGACATCAAGATCACAGGCATTACCGAGGAGATCATGCAGGTCGCCCTTGCCCAGGCCCGGGAGGGACGGCTGCACATTCTCGGCGAGATGAGCAAGGCGCTTTCGGAAAGCCGCAGCGAACTCGGCGAATTCGCCCCGCGCATCGAGGTGATGCACATCCCGACCGACAAGATCCGCGACGTGATCGGGTCNGGCGGCAAGGTCATCCGGGAGATCGTGGAAAAGACCGGCGCGAAGATCGACATCTCCGACGACGGCACGGTGAAGATNGCTTCCTCCAGCCTGAAGGAGATCGAAGCGGCCCGCAAATGGATCCACTCCATCACGGCCGAGCCGGAAGTGGGTGAGATCTACGAAGGCACGGTGGTGAAGACGGCGGACTTTGGCGCCTTCGTGAACTTCTTCGGTCCGCGGGACGGCCTGGTCCACATTTCGCAGCTCGCGCCCGAGCGCGTGCAGAAGACGACCGACGTCGTCAAGGAAGGCGACAAGGTCTTCGTCAAGCTCATGGGCTTCGATGAGCGCGGGAAGGTGCGACTGTCGATGAAAGCCGTCGACCAGAAGACCGGCAAGGAAATAAAGCCGGAAAAGAAGGAAGCGACCGAAGAGGTCGAAAGCTGACTTCATCTCCCTTGACGGAGTTTGAGCGGGCGCGGCCATCACCGCGCCCGCTCGTTTATGCGGTGCCCGGTACAGCGCTTCCCGAGTGATCTGATGTAGGGCCTGGCGCCGTTCTCATACGTTGCTATAGAGCCTGCATGAACGAAGCCCTTCCCACTCTGCTCTTCCCCTTTGAGCGTGGCCTGTTCGATGCTCCGGGCGCGGGCGAGCGCGTCCTTTTTCTTGGCGCTCCCGCCGGGCTCCGCCTACCATCAGATTTTTTTGTGGCGGATTTCCTGCTCGTGCAGGATTTCCGGGCCGACTATCTAGCGCTGGAAAAGGCGGGGTTTTCCGTCGTGCCGCAGGCCGAAGGCAAAGGTTTCGATACGGCATTCGTCCTTCTCGGGCGTCACCGGCGGGAGAATGAGATGCGCCTTGCCGATGCGCTTCGCCGCGTCCGGCCCGGTGGGCAGATCATTGCCGCGGGCACCAAGCGGGACGGCGCGCAAAGCCTTGCCCGGCACATTGAGGAATTNCTGCCAGTTCAGGACCGTCTGTCGAAGCACCATGGCATCGTGTTCCGGCTGTTCCGCCCAGAAACGCTGAGTGACGACATTCCTGCCGCGCTCGCCGCCCCGGCGCGGACAACGCCTGAAGGGTACGANACGGCGGTCGGCGGCTTTTCGGAAGGCACGGTCGATCCGGGGTCTCGCCTTCTGTCGGACAGCCTGCCGCCGNACATCAAAGGTACAGCGGCCGATTTTGCTGCCGGCTGGGGGTATCTCTCACTTCGGCTGGCCGAAAGATTTCCCCTCGATGCGCTCGATCTCTACGAGGCGCACAGTTCGTCCCTCGCGGCAGCGCGCCGCAATCTCGCCGCACATGCGCCGCAGGTGGCATGCCGNTTTCTGTGGCATGATCTGACAAGCGAGCCGGTCGAACGCCGCTATGACGTGATCGTCATGAATCCGCCTTTTCATCGCAGCCGCGCCGCCGAGCCCGATATAGGCCAGCGCATGATCGAGGTGGCCGCAGGCGCGCTTCAAAACGGCGGACGGCTGTTTCTGGTCGCCAATCGCGGGCTGCCCTACGAGCCGGTCATGGAGGCGGTGTTTACGCAACACGGCGAAATCCGCCGCGACGAAACCTACAAGGTGCTCTGGGGGCGGAAATAACTCTCAGCGCGGGGCGCGCTTGGCCAGAATCCGCTGCAGCGTGCGCCGGTGCATGTTGAGGCGGCGCGCGGTCTCCGAAACGTTGCGGTCACACATCTCGTACACGCGCTGGATATGCTCCCACCGCACCCGGTCGGCCGACATGGGATTTTCGGGCGGCTCGGCCTTCTCGTCCGGTTTGCGCATGAGCGCATTATAGATGTCGTCCGCGTCGGCAGGCTTCGCGAGATAATCGATCGCGCCGAGCTTCACGGCGGTGACGGCCGTTGCGATGTTGCCGTAACCGGTCAGGATGATCGCGCGCGCGTCCTCGCGCCGCTCGCGAATGGCGGCGACAACGTCGAGGCCGTTCCCGTCGCCAAGCCGCATGTCGATCACGGCGAAGGCGGGCGGGTTGGCTTTCACCTTGGCGATCGCCTCTTCCACGGATTCGGCCGTTTCTACGCGGAAGCCGCGGCCTTCCATGGCACGTGCTAGCCGGGCCAGAAACGGCCGGTCATCCTCGACGATAAGTAGCGTGCGCTCCCCCGCGGGAAGGGGATGAGCCTGTTCTGTCGCTGTAGCGTTCATCGGCTGTCTGCCCTTTCATCTTCAAACTTAGGCGGTTGCGCCGCGTTTTTCCAGTCTTTCCCCTGGCCGGACGAAAGCGCCCTCCCCAGCCAGGAACCTTTCCCGCGGCCAGCGGATGTCCACCGTGGCGCCCTTGCCCTCTCCGCCAGCATTGGCGAATTCGATCGTGGCGCCGGAACGCTCGAGCAGCGTCTTGGCAATGAAAAGCCCCAATCCCAACCCGCCGCCGCCTGTTCCCTGAAGCTGCCGTCGCGACATATAGGGTTCGCCGATCCGGTCGATGATCTCGGCGGGAAAGCCAGGCCCGTCGTCGGTGATCACAATCCGCACAGTCTCATCGTTCCACCACCATTTGATGGTGACCTGTGACCGGGCAAAATCGACGGCGTTCTCCACCAGATTGCCGAGGCCATAGAGAACGCCCGGATTGCGCCGGCCGACGGGCTCAGGACCCGATACCTCACCCGGCTCCATCCGGATCTCGATGCCGAAATCGCGGTGAGGTGCCACCGTTTCCTCGATAAGGGAGGTGAGCGGCAAGCGCGCCAGATGCTCTTCGCCCTGCGAGGAAAGGCTGGTCAGCCGCTTCAGGATCTCGCGGCAGCGCTCGCTTTGGGAGCGCAGAAGCGTGACGTCCTCGCGAAAGCGCGGATCCTCGCCCAGCGCCTTTTCCATTTCCCGCGCCACCAGAGCGATGGTCGCAAGTGGCGTGCCGAGCTCATGCGCGGCCGCGGCAGCCAACCCGTCCAGGGCAGAGATGTGCTGCTCGCGCTGCAGCACCAGTTCCGTCGCCGTCAGCGCGTTGGCGAGAAGCCGTGCCTCCTCCGCCACGCGATAGGCATAGATGCCGGTGAAGGTAATCGAGGAGACGATGGCGATCAGCATGCCAACCACGTAGACCAGCGGCATGGCAAGTTCGGTTCCGGGATACCACGGCAGCGGCAGGTGGAAGACCGCAAGCAGGCAGGTAAGCCCGATCGCATACACGCCGAGCAGCGCGGTCCAAAGCAGCGGCAGCGAGGTCGCGGAGATCACCACCGGCACGGTCATAAGCAGCGAGAAGGGGTTGGTGAGCCCCCCGGTCAGGAACAGGAGTCCTGCAAGCTGCGAAGCGTCGAATGTGAGGATGGCAAGCGCCGCGAGCGGCGGCAGCAAATGGGCGCCCGGATAGCGGAATGTCAGATAGAGATTGAGCCAGGCGGACGCCGCGATCAGGGCGAAGCACGGCGCAATCGGCAGCGGAAAGCCCATCACAAAGGCCACCACCATAACAGCCGCGCTCTGGCCGACGATGGCAAGCCACCTGAGGCGGATCAGCGTGGACAGCCGCAGGCTGCGGCTGTAGCGGGTGTTGGGCGCTCTCAGTTCCTCAAGCATGTCAAGGCTTCTACAGCAAGCGGCACTCCGGTGGAAACGGCAAAGCCGGCATATAGCTCCGGATACTCATTTCACCCGCGGTTTCGCCCGGCGCGTGGGCAACGCCGCCGCNGGGTCCTCCGGCCACACATGCTTGGGATAGCGTCCGCGCATTTCGGCTCGCACGTCCGCCCAAGAGCCGCGCCAGAAGCCGGGCAGATCGCGCGTCTTCTGGATCGGCCGGTGCGCCGGCGACAAAAGCTCCAAGGTGAGCGGAATACCGTGACCTATCGCCGGGTGCTTGGTAAGGCCGAACAGCTCCTGCACCCGGATTGCGAGGATTGCCTCGCCGTTTTCGTAACGGATCGGAACCCTGCTGCCGGTTGGCGCCTCGTAGTGGCTGGGGGCTTCGGCATCGAGGCGCCTCTGCAATTCGTAAGGCACCAGCGCCATGAGCCCGTCCGCCAGCGCACGGCTGGAGATTGCCGAAATGGTCGCCTCGCCATTGAGGAAGGGCAGCAGCCATTCCTCGAGCNGGGCAAGCAGCGCCTNCTCCGACACGTCCGGCCAGGGCGCGCCCTGGGTGCGGTGGAGGAANGCAAGCCGCGCCCTTAGCCCCTCTGTCTCCTTGTGCCAGGGCAGGATGCCTGTCCCGTGGGCACGCACGGCTTCAAGCAGCGCGCGATCCGCAGCCTCGCCCTTAGGCGGAGGCAGGGTGCGTTCCGACAGCACGATGGCCCCGAGCCGCCGCCTCTCGCGCTGCCGGACGANNCCTTTTTCGCTGTCGAAAAAGGTTTCCATCTGCGTTTCGATGCTGTGGCCAAGGCCCGTCAGCAGCTCTTCCTCGCTGATCGCTGCGGCGGCGGTGATGCGCGCATTGCGCGCCTGCCCTTGCAGATCGGCTACGACGAGATAGCGCTCCCCGGCCAGCCGCTCGGCGGGATCGAGAATGCCGCCCCGACCATTGGCAAGCACGAACCGGCCATACTCCCCGCGCGCGCTGGCGACCCGGTCGGGCCACGCGTGCAACAGAAGTGGGCCTGCCCTTGAAGGCGCTTCATCCTGCCTGCCGCCCGCCATCTGCGCGAGCCGCGCGGCAAGCGCCCGCGCCGCCTGCGCGCGGGGGCCACGCTCGGTGCTGAAGCGGGAAAGCCGTTCATCGAGATCGACTCTGTTGCCGCCCAGCCCGCGTTCGGACAGGATGATGGCGAGCTCCGCCGCCGTTTTTGCCTGGTCGGTTCGGGCGGCCACGGCCACCATATGCGCAAGCCGTACGGGCAGGGCCAGACGGCGGACCGCAGCGCCTTCCTCCGTCAGCCGTCCCGCCTCGTCCAGCGCTCCCAGGGTTTCGAGCAGCGTCCGGGCCTCCTTGAGCGCCGGTGCAGGCGGCGGATCGAGAAAAGGAAGCTTCGTCGGATCGGTCACGCCGAAGGCAGCGCAGTCGAGCACGAGGCCGGAAAGGTCGGCCTCGAGGATTTCCGGCGGCGTGAAGGCCGGGAGGGCCGCCGTCTGTTCCTTGCGCCACAGGCGCAGGGCCGTGCCTGGCGCCGTGCGCCCCGCGCGGCCAGCGCGCTGATCGGCCGAAGCGCGCGAGACACGCACCGTCTCAAGCCGTGTCAGCCCGGTGCCGGGCTCGTATTTGGGAAGCCGTGACAGGCCGCTGTCCACCACCGCCGTCACCCCGTCGATGGTCACGGACGTCTCCGCGATCGAGGTGGCCAGCACCACCTTGCGCCTGCCGGGCAGAGCGGGGCGGATGGCCGCGTCCTGGGCCGCTCCGTCCAGACCACCGTGCAGCGGCATCAGATCGACATCGGCGGGCAGGCGATCGCGAAGCAGCGCCTCGGTGCGCGCGATCTCCCGCTGGCCGGGAAGGAAGGCGAGGATGCTGCCGCTCTGCTCGTTGAGCAGTCTGCGCACGGCAGCGGCCACCGCCGCTTCCACGGGCATTTCGGGCGGACGCTCGGCATACTGGATGTCGACGGGGAAGCTGCGGCCCGCGCTTTCCAGCACCGGCGCACCGCCCAGCAAACCGGCCACGCGCGCGCCATCGAGCGTAGCGGACATGACGAGAAGACGTAGGTCGGGCCGCAACGCGCCCTGCACGTCAAGCGCGAGCGCCAGCGCAAAATCGCCATCAAGCGAACGCTCATGAAACTCGTCGAAAATGATGGCCGACACGTCTTCGAGGCCCGGATCGTCGATGAGCATTCGCGCGGCAACGCCCTCCGTGACCACCAGGATGCGCGTATCCGCCGATATCCTGCGTTCCATGCGCATGGCATAGCCCACGGTCCTGCCGGGCTCTTCGCCGAGCAGAGCGGCCATCCGCCTTGCCGCCGCGCGGGCGGCAAGGCGGCGCGGCTCCAGGAGGACGATGCGACCTTTGCGGCTCCATTCCGCCCCAAGAAGCGCGAGCGGCACGAGCGTGGTTTTGCCTGCACCCGGCGGGGCAACCAGCACGGCCTTGCCCCGCGCGCGAAGGACCTCTTCGAGTGCGGGCAGCACGGCGGTGACGGGCAGGTCAGGCAGCTTGTTCAAGGTCATGGCAATCGGTCTGAGCGCGCCCGAATATCAGCAGCCGGACGGAAATGACAATGTTCCCGCACTTCCATGGGCTCAAAGCACTATGCCGAATACTCGCTCGGCTGATATTCGCTCGACAGGCGGACGAGGCAGGTCAGCCCTAAATCACTGCCTACCAAGGCACGAACAGGCACCGAGGCGGGCACTACCAAGCCGCTGCGCGAAACTTCAATCGCGCGTCCGGTCCGATCCATCGCATTGCCGTCGCGCCGGTGGTGGAGCGGCGGGTGGAGAGACCGTAAGTGGCAGGGCTAGTTCACCTCAACCTCCCCCTTCACTCGACCCGGCGCGGGNACTGCACGCAGGCCCCGCATTTCCGTCCTCACGCGAGGCGCAACCATACCCCGGCAACNCACNGCCCTATGCCGCTTGCGCCAGCCTCTCTCCCGGTATCCGGTAGGAGATCGCCTCGGCCAGGTGGATACGGCCCACCCGTTCCACGCCCTCCAAATCGGCAAGCGTGCGCGCCACCTTGAGCACGCGGTGATAGGCGCGGGCCGAAAGTCCGAACTTCTCGCTCGCATCCTCGATGAGCGCGAGTCCCGCGGCATCGGGCGCCGCAACCTGCTCCACCAGTGCCGCCGGGCAGCGCGCATTGATCGTGGAACCCGGCAGGCCGAGCGCAGCATAGCGCTCCTTCTGGATTTCCCGAGCACGCGCCACACGTTGCGCCACGGCTGCGCTTGCCTCCGCACGCGACGGCCGGATCAGGTCCCCTGCCGACACCGCCGGCACATCGATGCGCAGATCGATGCGGTCAAGCAGCGGGCCGGAGATGCGCGCCTGATAGTCCGCNTGACAGCGCGGCCCTCTGGCACAGCGATGCCCCGGCTCGCCCGCCATGCCGCAGCGGCAGGGGTTCATGGCCGCCACGAGCTGGATCTGCGCCGGATAGCTCACGCGATGGTTGGCCCGCGCGATCACGCATTCGCCGGTCTCCAGTGGCTGGCGCAGGGAATCGAGCACCTGCGGCGTGAACTCCGGCAANTCGTCGAGAAAAAGCACGCCATGATGAGCAAGCGAGACCTCNCCCGGCCGCGCGCGCAGGCCACCCCCCACCATTGCCGCCATGGAGGCCGAATGATGGGGCGCGCGGAACGGGCGCCGGTCCGAAAGGCGGCCATCGGCCAGTTCGCCNGCGATCGAGGCGATCATCGATACTTCCAGCAGCTCCTTCGGCGAAAGCGGCGGCAGGATCGACGGCAGCCGCTGCGCCAGCATGGATTTCCCCGCGCCGGGCGGCCCCACCATCAGAAAGTTATGATACATTAATATACGAGCAGAGAGAATGATTCCGACATGGCAAAGGTATATTCCTACATCCGTTTTTCCACGCCTGAGCAGGCGAGGGGCGATTCCTTGCGACGGCAAATTGAAGCAGCCGAAGCGTGGTGCAAAGAGCGTGATCTTGCTTTGGATGACACACTTAGCGACTTAGGCCTTTCAGCTTATGACGGCGCGAACCATACTATCGGGGCCCTGCGAAGATTCCTCGATCTAGTAGAATCTGGCCAGATCGACCGCGGCTCTTATCTCATTGTGGAAAGCTTGGACCGTCTTTCTCGCGAGACTGTTATTGACGCTGCATCTCGGCTTCTTGACTTGATTCGAGCCGGCATCACAGTTGTCACTTTATCCGATGGCCAGGAGTACTCTGCCGAACGTCTCCGAGGTGACTGGACACCGCTGATCATTTCACTAGCCGTTATGGCACGCGCTCACGACGAGAGCCGCATAAAATCCGAGCGTGTCGGCCAAGCGTGGCGAAGAAAGAAAGAAGCGGCCCGTTCCGAAAAGAAGCCACTAACCCGGCGCTGCCCGGAGTGGCTGCAGCTTGTTGACGGGAGATTTATTGAACGGCCTGATCGCGTGGCAATTGTGCGTCGGATATTTCAGGAGACAATTGAGGGAGCAGGCCGACGAGAAATTGCCCGCCGTCTGAATGCGGAAGGTATCCCGCCTTTTCGGGGCAAAAATGGGTGGCAGACGTCGAGTATCGCGAAGATCATCGAGAGTCGAGCTGTGTTAGGTGAGTATCAGCCCCACAGTGGCACTCACAAGGCGCGGAACCGAAAACCGGATGGAGACTCCATTTCGGATTACTATCCATGCATCATTGACGAGCAGACGTTCTGGCGGGCGCAAGCTGCTGTTCAAGAGCGACGGAAGGATGCGTCTGGGAGAAAAGGAAATGTTGTCCATTTGCTTCAAGGACTGGGGCGTTGCGGTATCTGCCGCAGTCCGATGCACATCGTCAATAAGGGACGCCTCCCGAAAGGAGGCGTCTATCTTTGCTGCTCTAGCAACCTAAGAAACACGGGCTGCACCAATTCGCGCCGATGGCGTGTCGAGAAACTGGAAGTGGCTGTCTTGACCGGATTGGGTTTCCTTGAAGTCGGCGCGTTCGCTCCCTTAGATGAGGATGCTTCCAAGGCAACTGATAAAGTTGCTGCTCTTCAAGCGGAGCTAGCCGATGCCGAGGAGCGGCGCAAACGTCTTCTTGCCCTCGTCGAGACAGGTGATGACGCAGCCGTCGAACGCTTCACGGCAGTGGCAAATGAAGTCAAGGCTTTGAGAAAAAGACTTCGCAAGGCTGAGGAAGAGGCATCGAAACTCGCCGCAGACCCAGGGCTCGTTCGACGCCTCACTGACGTGGCAGACCTCACTCGGCGAATCGAAAGTTCATATGACCCAGAAGGTCGAAGAGCCCTCAGGATTCGGCTTTCCAATCTTATTCGGGGTTTGATTGAACGTATAATTTGTCGCCCTGACATTGGTGCCGTCATGGTTCTGAAACCGCGTCTTGGGCCGCGCTTCTTGGCGGGGGTGGCACCCTTCGCTTGTCGGGGAGAGAAAGGTATTTGGACAATGCTTCTTGAGGCGGAAGCTGATAAACAGACGGTGGATTTATTTTTTAGCTTGTCGGCAGACACCTGGGAGTGGAAGCAGGACTGATCAGATAAGAGTGGAGTTCCTACGCAGCACCTAATCTGCCGCCAGAATCATCCATAGCCAATTACGATCCTCCATTTGGATGCCGCGTCCCCGTGATCGGTTGGGAGACGAGCGAGCAGCTTCGTCATCGACAGCGACAGTACCCGACAAGTTCTGGTCTGCCTCCCGAGAATGCCCTCGAATCGTGTTGGAATTTTCCGCGCCATTTCCTGGCTGGGAGTGGAGCGGAAGTGATCAAGGCATCGCAGTTCACGGACGCGCAGAAGGCGTTCATCATCAAGCAGGGTGAGGACGGGACGACGGTGGCGGAGATCTGCCGGAAGGC
>JGI25326J35508_1000337_pt1 | contig 35702 bp, 33 predicted proteins | sample HigsolmetaAR201D_FD_35508 | JGI IMG/M metagenome (IMG submission 35508)
GCCTGCGTCGCCGCTGCCCGGTTGCACAGGTTCGAGCCGCCGGCGTTGAGCCAGCTTTGCAGCGTCGGGCTTTCCGAGCGATTGTTGGTGGCATCGGCGTAAATGCCGCTGCCCCATGTGTAGTAGCGCTGCGTTTCGGCTGGCCAGTTGTGGAACGGGCGCTGCAACACGGACGGGCCGCCGTTATAGCAGGCCAGCGCCAGATTCGGGTCGCCATTCGACCAGGCGAGGCATTCATTCAGGAAGTTGGCGCTGCGTTTGGCGTTCGTCTCCGGGTCGGTGTAGACCTCGCCCGGAGCGAAGTGGAACGGCATNACCTGAAACAGCCCTTGCGCGCCCGCGTGGCTGGCGACCGTCGAATCNCCGCACGATTCGATCTGCATTACCGTCGCCAGCAGGTTCGGGTCGAGGCCGTATTGCGCCGCCCAGCGGCTAATATCGTCGCCCCAGCGCTGCACCTCGGCAGTGAACAACGGCGCAATGCGCGAGGAAGTCGTGGCCCCGGTATTGCCCGTTACAATCGCCTCGACCAGCGCGCTGCTTTCCGTCACGGCAACGGCGGCTGCGCCGAATGTTGCAGATAGCAGGTTGGGCAGCATGATGCTCATCACCAACGCCAGAATAATCCACGCTGGCAGGAACCGCATCAGCCCATAGTTCCAGCCATCCGCCTGCTGTCGGGCTTTCGTGTTTGCCTGTGCAGCCATGTCATTCGCTCGTTTTGTCGAGCGGGATACTCCAATCGAGTTGGTCTGAAGCGCCATCGCAATTGATTCTCAAGGGTTATACGCAATTCTACACCGAGGAGTCGCATAGAAAAGCGTGACGAACGATTCTGTAACTTCAAGCACAGTTGTATATTAGAACATTNGTTCTAAATCGTCAACAAAGCAAAAGCGAAAGTTAGAAGAAAAGAACGGGGCGATCACGATGCAATAACAAGCCTATTTTACCGTAATGTTCGCAACATTTCCTGCCCTGACAGAATTTCATACCCGGTTCTAATGGTCCGGGTCATCCTTTCAGGCGATACCAGTAACGGTACGTTTCCTTGAAGCCGAAGCGCTGATAGAGGGACAATGCGGGTACGTTCGATGCCATAACCTGAAGATAGGCGTATTGTGCGCCCTGTAGTTGTCCAAATGACAGGCAGGTTTCCACAAGCGCCGTTCCAAGCCCTTGCCGCCGCACCCGTTCATCAACTGCCAGCCCAAACAGGCCAACGTACTCGCGTTCCACTACGGCGATACCAACCGCTTCTACGCGGCCATTTCGAGCGAGCGCTACAAACGCTGCCTGAACGGCGATCAACTCCAGNGTGCGGGCAAGAATGCCAGCGAAAGCNGCTCGCTCGTGGTTCAGGCGGCAGAATTCGTCTATCCACGCTGNCTCCGGCTGTTCCAAAACAGTCGCCAGTTCGCTGGGCTCAAAGGAACGGCCTTTAAGACTGAGAGTTTGTACGCTGATTTCGCCTTCGCGCCGGTAACCGCGTTGCGCCAGCCGTTCATCCAGTCCGGCAGGCGCGGCTTCCGTGAGCTTGAAGGCAGTTGGCAGACCTGCCCGCTCATAGTGCGTTTCGCAGAAGTCAATTTTCTCATCCAGCGGGCGCGATGACGGGTATAGAACCTGCACCGAATTGGCCCGCCGCGACATGCCGCCGGCAAACCGCAGCAACCAGCCATCATAAACGACGGTCTGCAAGGCAGGCCAGGCGTTGAGCGACAGTTCTTCAAGCAGTTGAATGTGTCGATGATCGTGTTGTGGCATCGTTGAATACGTGGTTTCGCCGGAATGTGGGCGCGGAGAACGTCCGGGACGCGTCGGGCGAGGTATTTGAGCATACCACACCGTTTGGCCACCGGCTTTATGGCCGGTAAAGGCCAGCGACAAGCGGCAATCATCGAGAAATGACCAACATGCGCTAAAATGTCGGTTGTAATTCACATGAACAGTGGAAAAGGAGACGTCGTGAAACGTAGTGTGATAGTGCTGGCTGCGCTGGCGGTGTTTCTCGCCGTGCTGCCGGGACTGGCTCAGGAAGCGGCGACGATTACGCCTGAACTGGAAGCGCAGATGGTCGCGCTGGAAGATATTACTCGCCAGCTTCGGGAACTGGACGGAGAGCCGGTGGAGCGCGCTTTTCCGACGCGCGAAGAGACGATTGCATACCTGCGCGAGACGATCGACCAGCAATTACCGCTTGACGAAGCCGATCGCTATCGCGATTTCTATGTCGCGCTCGGCCTGCTGGAGCCGGCAATTGATCTGCGTGACGTTTATCTATCTCTGCTCAGCGCGCAGGTGGCAGGCTTCTATGACACGGATACACAGGTCATGAACGTTCTTCCGGCGCAGGGAGAGCTGGCAAGTGAATTAAGCCTGCTCGAACAGATCATTTACGTTCACGAGTATACGCACGCGCTTCAGGATCAATTCTTCGGTCTGGAACAATATCTGGACGATGAGGAAGTCGTCAAGCATCCGGATCGGGCGCTGGCGGCCGTCGCGCTGGTTGAAGGCGATGCTTCAGCGGTCATGAACGTGTTTGCGCAGGAGGTTATTACTCGAAATCCGCTGGCGGTTTTTCAAATTCTGGGTCAGGGCCTGCAGGCGGGCAATCTTTTCCTGCCGCCGGGCACGCCCGCCGTTCTGTCGCGCGAATTGATCTTTCCCTATGAGGCCGGTATGCAGTTTGTCCTGAAACTCTATCAGGATGGCGGGTGGGAGGCCGTCAATGCCGCATATGAAAACCCGCCGGTGGCGTCGGAGCATATTCTGCATCCCGAAACGTATCTGGCGGGCCAAACGCCGGCGGCGGTCAGCTTGGCGGACGCGACCGCCGCGCTGGGCGAAGGCTGGACGGTGCGCTGGGATACGACGCTGGGCGAGTGGTATCTGCGCGAGCATCTCCGCACCCAACTGTCGCTGAGCGACGCCGCGGATGCCGCGCAGGGCTGGGGCGGCGACCGGCTTCACGTTTATGGCAACGAGGCGAGCGGTGCGCTGGCTCTGGCGCTGAGGCTGGTATGGGATACTTCCGCCGATGAAGCAGAGTTTGAGGAAGCCTATCGCGAGTTTGCCGTGGCGCGCTTCGGCGGCGAGGGCGATGGCGTTTGCTGGAGTAACGCCGAAACCGCTTTGTGCATGCCCGATATCGACGGCGAGACGCTGATCGTCTATGCGCCGACGGTCGAGCAGGCACAGGCGATTATCGCAGCGCAGTGAGCGCCGTTAATATTGTGCCGCCTCTGGTGTAACGGTCAGGGGCGGCGTTATCAATGCGTTTCGCGCATGAGATTGAGGAGCAAACGATTGTGGACAGGGTGACGATTGTCGGGCTGGCCGTGTCGCTGGGGGCGCTGCTGCTGGTGCTTGAACTGGTGCGGCGGCGCAAACTGCGCGAGGATTATTCGCTGTTGTGGCTGGCAACTGCCCTCACGCTGATCCTGCTGAGCGCGTCGCGGCCCATGCTCGACCAACTGGCGAACCTGCTCGGCGTCGTCACCTATCCGCCGGCAGCGCTGTTTCTGGTCGCGATCATTTTTCTGCTCGCTATCCTGCTGCATTTCTCGACCGTCATCTCGCGGCTGACGCGAGAGAGCAAAGAAGTGGCCCAGCAGCTTGCCATTCTGCGCTGGGAGCTGGCGGAAACGCGCCGGGCCTTAGACAGCGCCCGCGCTGGCGGTCGCGATAATCAGGATGACGACCAGCGCCGCGCAGTACGCCAGGACGACGGGAATCCGCCGCTCTAGCGGATTGGTGTCTTCGGCATAGGCCGCATAAGGCGGCTCCAGCCGCCGTTTGACGACCAAAATCGGCGTCAGGAACCATGCCAGCACCAACCCGCCGATCAGCCCGCCCAGATGGCCCCAGTTGTCGATGCGGAAGCGCGTCCCGGCGATGCTCGTCAGCGCGCCATATAGGAAGTTGATCAGGCCCCATGTGATGAGCGAACGCATCTGCGCGTCTGCCGCCGGCCCGAGCAGCCCGCGATGGCGATAGAGGTAGACGAACTCGGCCCCCAGTATGGCGAACACCGCGCCCGACGCGCCGACCGACGCAATATCGCCGCCCAGAACTGTGCTGAAGACCGAGCCCAGCAGCCCGCCGAGCAGGTAGATAATGGCGAAGCGGGCATGGCCGAACAATGGTTCCAGCACCGAGCCGACGGACAGCAGGATGTACATATTGAGGATGATGTGCAGGCTGTTGCCCAGTACCAGCGTGTTGTTCAGCCCGTAAATGCCGGCGTGCAGGAACATCGCCGATAACAGACGGTGATATTCGCCGCCTCTAAGCACCGCCACCGGGATATTCGCGCCCCAGATAAAGATTTCCTGATCCAGCTCTGGGGACAACGCGCGCAGGATGAAAATGCCGGTATTGATCGCCAGCAAAGCGTAAGTGACGATCGGGCTTACCCGCGGCAACTGCACCGGCACGCGGCGTGGCTGGTCTTCGCCTTCTTCCGATGGTGGTCGTGCAGGCGGGGCGACAGGCGGGCGTTCGAGCGGATGCTGCCGCCGCTCACCTGAGGGAGTATCTTGAGTCATGCAGGGTTCTTTCGCGGCGTGGCGCCAGTTATAATCGACATGAGAACAACGTTACAAGGGATGAATTATGCCGGTATACGACTATCGCTGCAACCAGTGCGGGCGTCGTGTGGCGCTGTTCTACAAGACCTACAAGGACTATGACGAGGCGACGCATACCTGCCCGAACTGCGGCAGTACGGATCTGACCCGTCTGATCAGCCGCGTGGCGATTGCGCGCCCAAGCCGCAATTACGAGAATATGTCTTCGGACGAAATGCTGAGCGTGCTGGAAGGCGGCAACCCGCGCGAAGTCGGCGAGATGATGCGCCAGCTTGGGCAGGACGAAGAAGGGCTGGGCGATACCTATAAGGAGGTGACCGAGCGCCTGCTGAAGGGTGAAAGCCCTGAAAAGATCGAGCAGGAGCTTGGGCCGGCGCTTGAAGCCGATGCGGGCGGCGATATGGGCGGCATCGGCGACGATCTGTAGCAACCAAAGCGACAGGAGCAATGCGTGGAGGCGTACATTGGTCTGACCGGCGACGGCTATTGGGCGCTGTTTCAGGAGGACGCCAGTGGCGAGCCGGTACTGCTCGCGGTTGGCGATCCCTTCGAGCCGGGAGACGCCATTCGCCCGGCGGTCGCCGCGCTGACTGAGTGGGCTGCCGCTTATGGCTACCGGATCGTGACGCCGCGCTATGGCCTCAGTGAAGTGAGTCTCGAAGACCTGATCGAGCCGGAAGTTTTCGACGAGATTTTGGGCCCCGCCGCTGACATGGACGATGGCGGCTGAACGAAACGAGCCGTCATGCACGCACCTGCCATCTCTGGTAATCGCTCCGGCGTGCAATCCGGCTTCTCACGCACGCACGAACGCCTGATCACGCGCCGGGAGTGGCGTCGCGTGATCGCCGTCGCGGCGCTGATGGCGCTTGTCACGACGCTGCCGTATCTGGCGGCGTGGAGCGCGCAGGGCGCCGGTTGGCGCTTTAGCGGCTTCCTGTTTGGCGTCGAAGATGGTAACTCCTACCTCGGCAAGATGCGGCTGGGCGCGCGTGGCCTATGGGATTTCCATCTGTTTTACACGGCGGAGCCACACGACGGCGCGCCGCTTTTGTTCCTGCCGTATCTGCTACCGGGACAACTGACCGGCCTTGTTGTCGAACGCACCGATCCCGCGCTGACGCCGCTGCTGGTGCTGGTCTATCACGGCATGCGCGTCGTCTTCGGCATCCTGCTGATCGCGGTGCTCTACCGCTTCATCGCCCTGTTTGCGCGGCGGCCCATAGTTCGCGCGCTGGCGCTGTGGCTGGCGATTCTTGGCGGCGGGCTGGGCTGGGTGCTGGCGTTCGCCGGGTTTGGGCTGGCCCCGGAATTTTACATCCCCGAAGGCTTTACCTTCCTGATCCTGTTCGGGCTGCCTCATCTGGCGCTGGCGCGCGCGGCTTTACTGACCGGACTGATGCTGCTGGTCGAAATCGTTGATGGCCACCGCCCGCTGGCGCAGGCAGCGCTGGCGGCGATTTGCTGGATCGTCGTCGGGTTGGCTGTCCCGTTCTATCTGGCGATCATTTATCTGCTTCTGGGCGTGTGNGGGCTGGCGCTCTGGCTGCGGCGGGGGGATTTCCCAACACGGCTGGCCTTTGCAGGCGGCGTTAGCGCCGCGATTTCGCTGCCTCTGTTCGCCTATTACGCAGTCGTGCTCGGACAGCATCCAGCATTTTCGCAATGGTCGGCTCAAAACCAGCTTCCGTCGCCGCCGCCGCTGCATTATCTGCTGGCTTATATCGTCCTGCTCATTCCGGCGTGGGCGGGCTGGCGCTTTGCCTGGCGTCGCGCCCGTTTGTACGGGCGTTATGCCTTGCTGGCGGCATGGCCTTTGATGGCCCTGCCGGTTGTATACGTGCCGATCAATGTTCAGCGGCGGCTTGGGGAAGGCGTCCTTGTGCCGCTGGCGCTTCTCGCTGCAACCGGGCTATACGCGACGGCGCGCGCATGGGGCATGAAGCACGGTCGCCACGCCGGCAGACGATTTCTCCGGCTGGCATTGCCGGTGGCAGCCGTCGCCTCGATCAGCAGCCTGATCGTTTATCTGGGGAGTTGGGGAGCGGCGACAACACGACGTGAGCCGGTCTTTCGCCCGGCAACCGAAATTGAGGCGCTGGCGTGGCTGAATCGGCACGCGGCTCCCGGTTCGGTCGTGCTGAGCGCGCCGTCGACCGGCAATGTGCTGCCCGCCTACGCCGATGTGCGTGCGTATGTCGGGCACGGGCCTGAGACCATCGGTTATGCCGGCAAGTCGGATCAGGTGCGCCGTTTCTTCAGCGGCGCGATGAGCGAAGCTGAACGGCTTGCGCTGCTCGAAGGCTTTGATGTTGCCTACGTCTTCTACGGCCCGGCGGAACGGGCGCTGTCGGGTTCGAGCGTCACTGCCGCTGCGCCCCGGTGGACGGATACCATGCAGCGCGTCTACAGCCGGCACGGCTATAACATTTATGCGGTCGCGGGCCGCTGATGCCGCCGCCGGATAGCCGGCTAGGAGCGCATGTTTTCGGGCTGGGCGAAGATAATGCGCCCGGTGTCCTTATTGATTAGCTTGGTGACCGTCACATAGGTTGTGCGGTCCATGTACGCCTTCCCGTTCTCGACAATCACCATCGTGCCATCTTCCAGATAGCCAACGCCCTGATTCGGCTCCCGGCCTTCCTGAATGATGTGAATCGGGAATGTCTCGCCCGGAATGTAGGCTGAGCGCACGGCGTTCGCCAGTTGGTTGATGTTCAGCACCATGACGCCCTGCGCGCTTGCGACCCGGTTGAGCGGATAATCGATGGTCAAAATCGGTGCGTTCATCTTTTGCGCCAGCGCGATCAGCTTGTCGTCGACTTCATCCTGCTCATCGATCTCCTCCTCGATGATTTTGAATGGAATCGACGGCGTGCTCTGCAATTCCTTCAGCTTCTCCAGACCGCGACGTCCGCGGTTGCGCCGCTGCGGGTCGGAAGAATCGGCCACGCGGTGCAACTCCGAAATCACGAAGCGCGGTACGATGATGGTGCCGCCCAGGAAGCCTGTCTTGGCAATATCGACAATCCGGCCATCGATCAGCACGCTGGTATCGAGCAGCAACTGGCGATCGGCTCCACTGCCGATGAATGCCGGATTACGCCCGATGCCCAGCCATTCGTTGAGAAAACGCCAGGCTTCGCGCGAGCGCAGGCTGAGCATGGTCATGCCGAGATAGCCAAACAGGACGGCTACCAGCGGCGGCAGCAGGTTGCCGAGCGGCGGGCCCAGCAACGACAGCGGATACGCCAGCAGCAGCGACAACACCAGCCCGATCAACAGCCCAAGAACGCCGGTGAACAGCACCTCCATCGGCAGCTCGTTGATCGTGCGGCTGAGCAGGCGCACGGGCCGAACGGTGATCCACGGTGTCAGGACGAGGCCGAACAGGAGGCCGACCAGCGCGAAGATGGTTGACGTCGCCAGCTCGGGCAAGGCGACGGAACTGGCCATATCGACGCCCAACCGCGCGCCCAGAAAAGCGAAAATGACCATCCCAATGATGCGGGAGGCAAAATCAGCGGACATGGGAATGCTCCCGGATGGGCGCACGCCACGGCCCGCAGGGATAAGAACGGATGATTCAAACTGGAAGCCGGTTGCGGCGCGCCACCCTTAATAATAACGGTGACATTGAATTTACCATGCGAGCGAAAGGAACGTCAACGCATCAAAAGCCGAGCAGGTAACGGCCAACGAGGCTACCGTAAACAATCCACATGACGCCACTGATCAGCAGCGCCATACGCGGCCAGCGCGCGGATGCCAGCGCTAGATGCAACAGAAGACTGTAGAACTTCAGATAAGGGACAAAAAATAGCCAGGCGAAAATGCCCAGCAACGGATCACGACGTCTGTATGCCTGTGCTGCCAGAACGAGACCAATGGCAATACTGACCGGTGCGGGAAGCAGGATAAGCGGCGCAAGATTTGTGGATTGCCCGACAAGATTCGTCTGAATTGCATGCAACATGCGTTCGGGCCACCATCCCCACAGGAGCAGCGATAGCAGAAACCAGATAATTGAGATTGCAGCCGCTTTGCCCCAGATTTGCCACCGAAAGCCGGCATAATATCCCAGCGCGTTCTGCGGCTTGCTAAACAGCAATGGCCCGCTCCACGCTACGGGTACAAGCAGGCCAAGATATGATAACCAGTCGATATTGACCTCCAGCGCGTTGTCGAAGGCCATATATGACACCAGCGCGATGACAACCGAGCGCAACGAACCGCCAAAGCGAAGCGTCGTAAGCGCCACTGTAGCAAAGAGAAGGAACAACTGTGTGAGCACAGCCAGAGGTAGCGGAAGCGCCGCAAACGGTAGCAGGGCAACCGCTGCCCACGGTGGATTAATAAATCCGGCTACCTGAAACGGATCAGCGAGATTCCGGGCGCTCGGCAGAAAAACATGCTCCTGGTCGTACCATACGTGAGCCTTGCCGGTACTGCGTATCCACAGCGCCACCAGCCACCAGAGCACTGCCATCAACAGCGCCAGTAGCAGGGCCTGCTGCTGGACTCGGGTTAGGTGAAGGCGCGGGCGGTGAATGGCGGCCAGCGCAGTGGAGACAGCTTCCGTCAATGTCATGAAGTGTACTCTCCGGCGAAAGACAACCCTCTTAATCATAGGCAAAGGCGGATGATACAGGGATAAGGGTTTCAATGACCTCGTAACACCGCTGCTTGTTGACGCAAGCATACATGCATGATAGTATGTTTGTGCTCGCGCAAACTGCTGTACTGCGCGGTCTTTTCAATCTCAACCTCGACACTTGCAGCCTGTCATGCAGAGAGGAAACGCATCCATACCTTTGATCAGAACTGAGGAGATCCGGCGGACTGTATATCCGCCAACCGGCGATCCGTTCAAAACCGGGCTGGCGCTACATTCAGGGAGCCAGACTTGAATTCACGCGAGCCGAAAGCGCCTAGCCGCTTTTTTTCAGCCTTTTACATACGTCTGTGCATGTAATTGCGAGCAGCCCGTTATAATCAGGAGCAGTCTGCCATGATCAAGCCACAGGTTTTCAGCCATTTTCTCAAAACCGGACTCGGTAGCGAACTTGACGCCATCGTAAAAGCCTACGCGGACCTCAATCGCTTTAGCGGTGCGGTCCTTGTACGTCGCGGAGACGACATTTTGCTCCGCAAAGGCTACGGCATGGCCAACCACGAGCACGGCGTAGCCAATACGCCTGCGACGGTCTTTCGTATCGGTTCGATGACGAAGCCGTTTACCGCGCTGGCAATCATGCAGTGGGTGGAACGAGGTGTGCTGGCGGTCGAAGATACGGTCAGCCGCTTCGTGCCAGACTACCCGAATGGTGAGCGCATTACCCTGCACCATCTGTTGAGCAACACAAGCGGCATTCCCGATTACATCCTCATGCCGTCGTTCCCGACCGTGGCCAAACGGCGGTTGAAAACCGATGAGTTGATCGCGCTGTTCCGCGATGCACCGCTCCTGTTCGAGCCGGGAGAACGGTTTGCCTATAGCAACTCGAACTGGGTGCTTCTGGGGAAAGTGCTGGAGCAAATGACCGGAAAGCCATATGGCGAGGCGATTCGCGAACAAATCTTTGAGCCTGCGGGTATGGCTACTGCCGGATACACGTGGGAAACGCCGCTGATTCCACATCGCGCGCAGGGATATGTCGACAGTGGCAATGGCATCATCAACGCCGAATTCATCGACGAGACAGCGCTACATGGGGCAGGCGGTCTTTACGCCACCGTTGATGATTTGCTGCGCTTCGACCGGGCGCTTGCGGCAGGAAAAATCGTCAGGAGCGACACGCTGGAACGCATGGCCGCGAATGGAACTGCGCCATACGGTTATGGATGGGAACTCGAATCCATTCACGGACGCCGGGTTGTTGGGCATTCCGGCGGCATGCCGGGTTATATGAGCAATTTCGCCCGGTTCGTTGACGATGACGTGACGGTCATCGTGCTTTCGAACCTTGGCAGCGCTGAGGTGAAGGCGCTAACAGAGGCGCTGGGAGCGATTGTCTTTGGCCTTCCCTATGAGAAGCCGAGCGCGCGCAGGTTTATCGAGATCGATCCGGCGCAACTGAAGCAATACGAGGGCGACTATTCGCTTACTTACTTTGGCCGCACCAGCGTACTAAGTTTCCGGGTCGAGAACGGCCAGTTGATGATGCATGTTCCCGGCTTGCCAAGCTCGATTGTGCGGGCGATGAGCGAAACGACCTTCTTCGCTCGCTCGAAGGGCGAGGTCGAAATGACGTTCTTGCGCGACCAGAACGGCGACATCAAAGGCATTGATGTGAACTGGAGCGGGCACAGGCAATTCGCGCCGCGCATATAAGTCAAGGGGAGCCGGCTGAGGACGCCCCTGACCATCCACCATCGCGGATGGTCAGGGGCATACAGTATCTATTCCGTCGCTACCTGAACGCGTTCCGCCAGCCAGTCGATGATGGTGGGCAGCAGTTCATCGGTGAAGTCCGGTTCGAGCATGCCGTACTCCTGCACACCACCCGTGATGGCCTCCTGAAATAAGTGATTGGCGTTTGGAATCGTCACAATCGTGACATCCGGATTTTCGGCTACCGCCAGCGCGGCTTCCAGCGGAGGCACGTTCTGTTCCGCGTCGACCTGCACGTCAAGGCCGCCGAAGATGGCCAGCACCGGAATCGTGACCGATTGCCAGTCCTCAACCGGATCATACGCTAGGAACGAGGCGAACCAATCGCTCCGGAACGTTTCCATCTGGGTTTCAAGCACCTGTTCGACATATGCATCGACATCGCCCAGAACCGCGCGCTGGCTCTCCGGTAGGTCTTCAATCTGATCGCGGACGGTGTCTTCCAACAGCGTTTCGAGCGCGCCCCAATCCTGTACATTGACCAGCTCAAAGGCTTGGCGCAGGAATTCGAGCTGGCCTTCGATCTGCTCTTCACTTGCGCCTGCCGTCTCCATCAGCCGCCGGTTCTGCACTTCGAGCAGTTCGTGGCCGCCAACAGCCGGCCCGGCCAGAGCAATGAGAAACGCCAGATCGGTATCCCCCGCCGCCAGCATGGCGGCCACCAGCCCGCCCTCGCTGTGTCCAAGGATGCCGACCTGTTCTGGGTCGATGTCGTCCCGGCTCATCAGGTAGTCAATCGCGGCCTGGGCATCAGACGCGAAATCGTGCAGCGTCGCCGTGTTATAGTCGCCGGTCGATTCGGCAGTGCCGCGGTCGTCATAGCGCAGTACCGCAATGCCGTTGCGCGTCAGCGCATCGGCGATTAAACGAAACGGCCTGATGGACGAAACCGGCGCAAGCGACTCGTCGCGATCCTGCGGGCCGCTGCCGCTAACCAGCACGACAGCGGGGTGCGGCCCGTCGCCCGGCGGCAGGGTGAGTGTGCCGGCCAGTGTCACGTCGCCGTTTTCAATCTGCACTTCTTCCTGCGCGTAGGGCAGGTCGGTGGCTTCCGGGCCTGCCCACGGTCTCAGGGCATCGACGGCCGGAAGGAAAACCGCTTCGTACAGGGCGTCACGCTCATCCGGCACGGCGTTGAGCGCCACGAGGAAGGTGCGTCCCCCGAACGATGCCAGCGCAAGATCCATGCTCGCATGAACCGGTATGGAGACTTCCGTTTCGTACAGCGTCCATGTTAGCCCGTTGGCTTCTCGTTCGCCTGCCGGTTCGGGCGCTTCGGTCAGGCCCATCTGCGGCAGCAGCGCGTTCAGGGCCGTATTGGCCGGCACAGGGGCCGCCTGCTGGGCGATCCATGTCGGGTCGTTCTCGAACGCTGAACGCACATACAATCCGGGCGAGACTTCGGTCCACGTTTCAGGAACGACGCTTTCCAGACCGAAGATTTCATCGGTGTAGGCTTCGAGTGTAATCTCGGCCTGTGCAGAGACGGCCAACGCCCCTGTCAGGATAAAAATCAGCAATAGCCACCGGCTTATATTTGTCACGGGTTACCTCCAATACGGGCTAGATGGAAAGATGCGGGGCGCAGTCAGAAGGTTGTGCGTCAACTGCCAGGCCAGCAAGTGGGACTATTAAGCGCGAATGGCGAACGTGCCTATCCGGTGAGATCCAGCGCTTCATGAACCGCCTCGACAAGCTGCCGGTGGGAAAACGGCTTTGGCAGCGAGTGATAGGCACTAGCGGCGACCGGGGTCGCCCATTCCGCCAGAGTATACGCGCTTGTCACGATAACAGGAATGTCCGGATATTGCTGGTTCAGGATTTCGAGGAGGGCCATACCGTTCATGTGGGGCATGCGTAGGTCTGTGATGACAAGTCGAAATGGGCCGCTGTCCTGAAGACATCGCACGGCCTCAGCGCCGTTGACGGCTTCAACCACCTCAAAACCCTGCTGGCGAAGAATACTGGTCAATAAGATGCGGATATTTCGCTCATCCTCGACAATGAGAACACGCATGCCTAAGAGCCTGACGCGACTGGATTTGCTCAACAGTAATTATAATACTACATGTAATGAAGTTGCGGATAGCCGATAAGATTAACGTTTAATTGGCGCTGCGCGATCAAACGGCTGCGCCTTTCTGTTCAGGCTTGCGTTGTTCGGTCGGGAAGCGTGAGTGGGGAATAATTAGCCTGCTCCGGCGATGCCAGCCTTTTGCCCGACACGGTCGCAGGGACGCCGGTATGCCTCAACGGCGTCCCTGTGGCGTGAACAGCGCCTATGGATACTTGCGATTCAGCATCCGGGCATACGGGATGGTTTCGCGGACATGCGGCAAGCCGCAGATCCAGGCGACCGTTCGCTCAAGGCCCAGCCCAAACCCGGCGTGTGGTACGCTGCCATACCGGCGTAGATCGAGATACCAGGCATAGGCTTCACGCGGCAGGCCGATCTTGCTGACGCGTTCTTCCAGTAGCTCCGGATCGTAAATTCGCTCGCTTCCACCCGTAATCTCGCCATAGCCCTCCGGCGCGAGCAGGTCGACGCTGCGGCATACTTCTGGCCGGCCTTCGACGGGCTGCATATAAAAGGCTTTGATCGCCGTGGGATAATGATAGACGAACACCGGCTTGTCGAACATCTCGGCGAGGGCCGTTTCGTGCGGGCTGCCGAAGTCCTCTCCCCATTCGATGTGCAGCAACTCGCGCTGTTGCGGGTCTTCCGTTTCCGCAGCCAGTTTTTGCAGGCGTTCGACGGCTTCATCATACGAAATTCGGGCGAAAGGCGCGGTCACGTTTTCCAGCCGGCTGACATCGCGCTCGATAATCGCCAGTTCGGTGCGATGCTTGTCGAGCACCTGCTGCACGGTGTAGCTGATCAGCTGCTCTTCCATCGCCATCAGGTCTTCGAGCGTATAGAAAGCTGCTTCCGGCTCCAGCATCCAGAATTCCATCAAATGGCGGCGCGTCTTGCTTTTTTCGGCGCGGAATGTCGGGCCGAAACAGTAGACGCGGCCAAACGCTGCCATGTTGGCTTCGTTGTAAAGCTGCCCGGTCTGCGCCAGATATGCGGGTTCGCCGAAGTAGTCGATGCTGAACAGCGTAGTCGTCTCTTCGCCCGCCGCGGGCGTGATGATCGGCGTATCGACCAGCAGAAAACCTTCGTTGTCCAGCCATTCACGCAGCGCCCGCACGATGGTGGCGCGGATACGCAGAATCGCCCACTGGCGGCTGGAACGCACCCACAGATGGCGGTGATCCATCAGGAACTCCGTCCCGTGTTCCTTGGGCGTGATCGGGTAATCCTCGGCCATTTGCAAGACCGACAGGCCGCTCAACCCGACTTCGTAGCCGCCGGGGATGCCGGGCGCGCGACCTTCCTGCCGCACGGTTCCGGTCACCACGATGGACGACTCCTGCGTCAGCTTTGCCGCCTGCTGGAACTGCGCTTCATCCATGTCTTTCTTAAAGGCGACACACTGGACGATACCCGTGCCATCGCGAAGCTGAATGAACTGCAGCCGGCCTTTATCGGTCCGGTTGTAAACCCATCCGCGCAGCGTCACTTCTTCGCCGACGTGGTTGGCGATATCACTGATCTGGATGACTGGCGGTGTCGACACTGCCACAACTCCTTCTGCCGTCTATACGGACTGTTGGCACAATCAATGGGCGGAATCGTACCCGATGGCGCGTGGTTCAACCAGACGCCGGAAAGGCCGGAGGAGACGCACGCCAGACGCGCTATACTGAGGCCGTATTGCCCCGATGGAGACAACCGATGAGCTTTCCGCAAAAAGTCAACGACCGCCAGTGGGTGCAGGACGTTAGCGCCCGCCTGAAGACAAGCCGCAAACAGGCCGGCTTTCTACGCTACACCGCGCCACTGCCTGATGATCAGCGGCAGTGGCCATTCTGGTCCGCGCTGTATGCCATGGTCTATCGCTGGTTCGATAGCGAAATGGCCGCCGATGAACTCCGCAGCGCGACGTCGAAACAACCTGATAGTGGACCGGACGTGGGACTGATCCGCCGTTCGATTGGGTGGAACGAGCAGCCGCCGGATAGCGACCTTGCCGCGCCGCCGCTGCTGGCGGTGGCGACCGTGGCCGTCTATCACCTGACGGGTGACTGGAACCTGATCGAACGGGTGTACCCGAGGCTGGCGGCGGCGCATACGTGGTTCGATCGCCAGCGCGATCAGGATGGCGACGGGCTGGTCGAACCGGCGGCGCTGGAGGAAACGCTGCGCGGCAATCTGAGTTTGCCGGGCGACGGTCAAGTGACCGAGCGGGACTGGCTGGAGCTGAACTATCTGCGGCTGGCGGATCTGGACGCGCTGGCCCACATCGCCTATGACCTGAGGCTGAAAGACGAGCAACAGGTTTGGGAGGCGCGGGCCGAAACCGTGCGCCAGGCGCTGATGCCGCTTTCGCGCGAGAGCGACACACCGCTGTCGTTGTTCGCCCGCTGCGCGATGCCTGAACAGGCGGAAGCTGTGGCCGCTTCCGTTCAGTCTGCCGGCCCGTGGGGGCCGCCATGTGTGTCGCCGTCCGGGCAGCCGTGCGTGTCGCTGATTCATAACTGGCTGGTGTACGTCGGCCTGCGTAATTACGATCTGCGCCCTGCGGCAAACGCGCTGGCCGAGCGCTCCCTACTGCTGGTTGAGCGAAGCGGGTATCATGCGCTGTACCATGCGGAAACCGGCGAGGGGATGGGCGCAGCGCCCGCGACCGTCGCGGCGCTGGCAGTCGACATGCTGTTTCGCGAGCGGCAAACCATCGCGCCCGGCGCGCACTGTATCTAGCCGCGCCCGGCGGACTCCATTTCAGACCGGTTCTCAGTTACAATGGTGCGTACATTCACCGGTTGCGTATGACACCCGGTTTGCCAGCGCGCGGGTTCAAAGAGCGCGTTGCCAGCAACCGGGAAGAACCCGCGTTTATATCAAATAGAGGAATATCAGGGCATGGCGTTACAGATTTTCAACGTCCTTGGGCGTGAGAAACAGGTGTTTACGCCTTTAGAGCCGGGCCGCGTCAACATGTATGTCTGCGGACCGACCGTCTATGATCACGCGCACATCGGCCACGCCAAGACGTACATTGCCTTTGACGTCATCGTACGGTATTTGCGGCACAGCGGCTATAACGTGCTCTACGTGCAGAACCTGACCGATGTCGGTCACCTGCTGGATACCGGCGAGGATCGGGTGCTGCGCCGCGCCGAGCAGTTACAGGCGCTGCCGATGCAGATTGTCGAAACCTACACGCGTAGTTATTTCGAGGATATGGACGCGCTCGGCGTGCTGCGGCCGGATATTTCGCCCCGCGCCAGCGGTCACATTCCTGAACAGATCAAGATGATTCAGGAATTGATTGACAAGGGCTACGCCTACGAGGTGAACGGCAGCGTTTATTTCGACGTCACCAAAGCCCCGGACTACGGCAAGCTGTCTAACCGGCGCATTGAGACGCAGGAGGCCGGCACGCGCGAGGCTGTGCGTGGCGAGAAGCGCAACCCGCTCGACTTCGCACTGTGGAAGCGCGCCGAGCCGGAGCACATTCTGCGCTGGGACAGCCCGTGGGGCGAAGGTTTCCCCGGCTGGCACATCGAGTGTTCGGCCATGGCGCGAAAGTATCTGGGCAAGACGTTCGACATTCACGGCGGCGGCATCGACAACATCTTCCCACATAACGAGTGCGAAATCGCGCAGAGCGAGTGCGCGAATGACGCGCCCTTCGCCCGCTACTGGGTGCTGGTCGGCAGTCTGACGGTCGACGGCGTGAAGATGTCCAAGAGCCTCGGCAATTTCATCACCATCAAGGATGCGCTGAAAAAATACCGGCCCGAGGTCATCCGCACGTTCATGCTGTCGGTGCATTACAGCAGCCCGGTGGATTACAGCGAAGATGCCATGCAGGCAGCCGCGCGTGGCTGGGAGCGTCTGTACAATGCCTACCGGCTGGTGAGCCAGCGGCTGGATAGCGCTCCCGAAGGCACAGCCGGCGAGGCGTTTGTCGAGCAGGTCAACCGCGCGCGCACGGCCTTCACCGAAGCGATGGACGATGACTTCCGCACGCCCGCTGCGCTGGCCGTCTTGCAGGAATTCACGCGGGAAGTCAATTCCTTCCTGAACAGCACGGTCGATATCGGCGCTGATGTGCTGCGGCAGATCGAAGCCGTTTACCGTGAATTGGGCGGCGGCATTCTGGGCATTATCCCGAAGGATGCGGTCGCCGCCGANNGCAGCGCAGAGCGCGAAGCCGCGTTGATCGAGTTGCTGATCGACCTGCGCCGCCAGGCCCGTGCTAACAAGAACTACGCCGAAAGCGATCGTATTCGGGATGAACTGGCCAAGGTGGGCGTTATTCTGGAGGACCGGCCTGAAGGCACGGTCTGGAGAACGATCTGAGAACTTCACCCGCCCCTCCCGCCCCCTGCTCCTAAATCGGCAGATTTTTGAGGAGGGGAGACAGGTTTCCTCGTTCTAAAGCAGGTTGTTCTGTTTTGGAGCGGGGATTTAGGAGAGTGAGGTTCTGCTCAGCGAAGGCCGCACAAGACGCAATCATGCAAGGAACCTGATGGCAGAGTTTATCTACGGACACTGGCCGATTATGGAAGCGCTGCGTTCCGGGCGGCGCTCGTTCGAGCAGCTTCTGATCACCGAGACGGTTGATGAAAAAGGGCTGGTCGCCGAGATCATCAATGCGGCTCAGGAACGCAATGTGCCGCTGCGCCGTGTGCCGCGCCGCATCATCGACGATCTGGCCGGCGGCGCGAACCACCAGAACATGGCGCTGCGGGTGGGCGGCTATCCCTATGTCGACCCTGAAGATATCCTTGAAACGGCCAGAAAACGCGGCGAAAAACCGTTCATTCTGCTGCTGGACCTGCTGAAGGACCCGCAGAATGTGGGGACATTGATGCGTGTGGCCGACGCGGTTGGCGTTCACGGCGTCATCATTCAGGAACGACGTGGAGTGGCCATCACACCCGCAGTTTCCAGCGCCTCGTCCGGCGCGGTCGAGCATTTGCAGGTCGCTCAGGTGACCAATCTGGTCCATACCATGCGCGAGCTGAAAGAACAGGACGTGTGGATGGTCGGTTTGGATATCGGCCCGAACACGCCGCCCATCGACAAACAGGATCTCAACATGTCGCTGGGACTGGTGCTCGGCAGCGAGGGCGAAGGGATGCGGCGGCTGGTGCGCGATACCTGCGACCTGCTATTCTGCCTGCCGATGCGAGGGCATGTCGCCAGCCTGAACGTCGCCACTGTGGGTTCGGTGGCGCTGTATGCGGCGTGGCGCGCGCGCGGCTGGGAGGGTTGGGCGCACGCGCAAACCGGACGCTGAGCGCCGGTGGCACGCACAGGCCTGTTAAGCACTGATTACTACAAGCATGGTATCATTGAACATTGGGATGTTGTAAAGTCCGTCCAGACGTTGATCTGAGCAAGACACCCATTCTCAAACTAAGGAGGATAGCGCCAGCGCGTGTATATATAACGCGACCGATAGTGTGCGCTAGGATTTGCCATGATCGATGATATACTCAATGAAACAAAATCGAAGATGAAGGCCGCATTGTCGGTGTATGAGCAGGACCTGCTTGGCATTCGCAGTGGGCGCGCAAGCACGGCGTTGGTTGATCGCCTGATCGTCGATTATTACGGTCAGGAGACTGAACTGCGCCAGTTGGCGACCATCTCGACGCCGGAACCGATGCAAATCCTGATCCGTCCTTATGATAAGACAGCGATCAAGGCGATCGAAAAGGCGATCCAGGCGTCGGACATCGGCATCAATCCGAATGTCGATGGCGAGGTCATCCGCCTCAATATGCCGCCGCTGACGCGTGAGCGTCGCCAGGAACTGGTGAAATTCCTGCATAAGCGCATGGAAGAGGCGCGCGTTGCCATTCGCAACATCCGGCGCAATGCCAACGACGACCTTCGCGATTTTGAGAAAGAGAAGATGATCTCGGAAGATGAGATGAACCGCGGGCAGCAGGAAGTGCAGAAGCTGACCGATAAGTTCATCGAAGAAATCGACGAGATCGGCAAACGCAAAGAAAAAGAAATCCTCGAAGTTTAGGAAGCAGGTGTAATGGTCGCTGTTATCCGGGATAACGAAGAGACGCCCGCGCCGGCGCTAGACCCCGACCGCATACCCCGCCATGTCGCCATCATCATGGACGGCAATGGGCGTTGGGCCAAGCAGCGGGGCTTGCCGCGCACGGAAGGACACCGCCAGGGCAAGGAAAACCTGCGCCGTATTGTCGAGGCGTGTGTTGAGTTTGGCGTCGAAATCCTGACCATTTACGCCTTTTCCACCGAAAACTGGGAGCGTCCTCCCTCTGAAGTGAATGCCCTGATGAGCATTCTCGAACTGGTGCTCAATCAGGAAGTCAAGCGACTGCACAAAAACGGGGTGCGCGTCTGTCACATCGGCAAGATGGATGGCGTCGCGCCCCACTTGCAGGAGAAAATCCGCAAGGCGGTCGAATTAACACGCAACAACGACCGCCTGATTCTCAACGTTGCCTTCAACTACGGCGGGCGCGACGAGATTGTCCACGCGGTTCAGGAGATCGTGCGTAGTGGCATGCCCGCCGAAGAAATCACCGACGAGGTGATCAGCCAACATCTGTACACTCGCGGCATCCCCGATCCAGACCTGATTATTCGCACCAGCGGCGAGCTGCGCGTTAGCAATTTCCTCATCTGGCAGGGCGCGTACAGCGAATACTACGTTACGCCGGTCTACTGGCCCGATTTCGACAAGGAAGAACTCCGCAAAGCATTGATCGAATACGGTCGCCGCCGCCGCCGCTTTGGCAAGATCGACGAACAGGTCGAGCAGGAATCCTAAACATCCCCCGCGGCGAACGCACCGCGTTTTCCCCGTTAAATGGCTATCAAATAGCAGTCTCGTCCAAAAAGACAGGCTGTCGCTGCGCCGTCCGTCTTGCCGGCGATAGGTCGGTTACGGAAGCAGCAAAACGTGTATTGCTCTCTGAATTAATTATCCCCACACTTTTTGGTAGGTTCCAATCTGCATTACGAGGAGTATACTGGAAGGCAGTGGATTGAAGTGGAGGCGTTATGTTGAATGACATTGCCCAGGTGAGCCAGGCACTACGGGAACAGCAGTACATCTCGACCGACGAAATCTCAACCGTGATGTTTCTGGCCGAAAAGCTGGGCAAACCACTGCTGGCCGAAGGGCCTGCCGGCGTGGGAAAAACCGAGCTGGCCAAGGCATGGTCGAAGGTCACGGGTCGCCCGCTGATTCGGCTGCAGTGCTATGAGGGCCTTGACGAAAGCAAGGCGCTGTACGAATGGGAATACGCCAAACAGATGCTCTATACCCAGTTGCTGCGCGACAAGCTGAGTGAGTTGCTGTCGCAGGCCAGCAGCCTGCGCGAGGCCGCTGACCGGCTGGGGGATGAAGAGGATGTATTCTTTTCCGAGCGTTTTCTGCTGGCGCGCCCGCTGCTTCAGGCCATCACCTCGCCGGAGCCGGTCGTGCTGCTGATCGACGAAATCGACCGGGCCGATGCCGAATTTGAAGCCTTCCTGCTTGAAATCCTCAGCGACTTTCAGGTATCCGTGCCCGAACTTGGCACTATTCGCGCCAAACACCAGCCGGTTGTGCTGCTGACGAGCAACAACACGCGCGAGCTTTCCGAAGCGCTCAAGCGTCGCTGCCTCTACCTGTTTATCGACTATCCATCGCGCGAGGCAGAGTTGAACATCGTGCGTATGCGTGTGCCGGAACTAAACCAAAAGCTGGCGCAACAGGCCGTAGAAGTCGTGCAGAGCCTGCGGCAACTGGACCTGAAGAAGAATCCGAGTGTCTCGGAAACGATTGACTGGGCGCGAGCGCTGGTCATGCTGAACGCCGACCATCTCGACCGGCAGACGCTGGAGAATACGCTGACTGTTCTGCTGAAGCACGAAAGCGACGTGCAGAAAGCCCGGCGCGCGCTAATGGGTGGCCGTTCGCATCCCAACGAGCGTGACCCGCGTGAAGCACGGCTGCGCGGGCGGGGCCGTTGGGCTGGCAACGACTGGAATAACTGACGCCTGCAACGGGAGGAATCGAAAAGGCGCTGGATTTGGTATCCAGCGCCTTTTTAATTACGCGGCATTTCTCAGGCGGAAGCCCGCGATCTGGTGAGCGCCGAACGATAGACGAAATAGACGACAACCAGCGCTACGGCGACGATGACGGTCGTCAGCAACGCCTGACCGAGGAAGGTTCCGAGGTTGATGTCGACAGTCTCGGCGTCGATGGCTTCCGCGACCTTATTCAGTTCCGCAGCATAGGCTGAGGTGATGACATAAGGCGCAAGCAGGCTGATAAGAAAGGTCACGACGACGATGACGATGAGTCCGTAACGGAAGAGACGGAGCCGGCCTTCGATATCGGTGGTCTGCAGCATCGATGCCCCCTCATTGAGAATAGTGAATACGTTGATATCATTATATACGCTCATCTATTCTCAATGAACTTAAGATGGTCACGAGGACTGGGGCGACTGGATATCCCGCGTCTGAATGGCTGCCGCCATGCGTTCCATCGCCTCCAGCAATCGGGCGCGCTGCGTACCCATGTTGATGCGAACGAAGCCCTCGCCGCCGGGGCCGAAGGCCGCGCCATCGTTGAAGGCGACGCGCGCCTCGTTGAGGCAGAACTGGTACGGGTTTTCGTATTCGCCCAGATCAAGCCCGTGGCAGTTGAGCCACGCCAGATAGGTTCCTTCGGGGCAGGTCAGCTTCACTTCGGGCATACGCTCGGTCACGAACTGGATCAAAGCGTCGCGATTGCCGCGCAGATAGGGAAGCAATTCGTCCAGCCAGGGCTGGCCATAGCGATAGGCTGCGACCGCCGCCGTCACTGCCATGATATTGGGATACGGAACGATGCCTTCAGCGGTCGCCTTGAACTGTGCCAGCAATTCCGGATTTTCCGACACCGCGAGGCTGCACCCCAGACCGGGCAGGTTGAACGTCTTGCTGGGCGCGAGCAGCGTGATGCAGCGGCGGGAAATTTCCGGGTCGAGCGCGGCAATCGAAAGATGGGGCTGGTCGCCCAGAATGAGATCGCAGTGAATTTCATCGCTGCAAATAATCAGGTCATGGCGCAGACAGAATTCCGCCACCTGTTCCAGCTCGGCGCGTGTGTAGACGCGCCCGACCGGGTTATGCGGGTTGCAAAGCATGAACAGGCGCGTGCGCGGCGTCACTGCTGCTTCAAGGGCGTCGAAGTCCAGTTCATAGTGGAGGATGTTGCCGTCGATGGTGTAGACCATACGGGCGTCATGCAACTCGCGCCCGGCTTTCGTGACGGCTTGCAGGAACGGCGGGTAAATCGGCGTCGCCATCGAAACGCCATCGCCGGGCTGCCCGACCATACGCACGACGACATTCAGGCCCGATACCAGGCCGGGAAGAAAATGAAACGCCTCGGCAGCCGGACGCCAGCCCTGGCGCTCTTCAAGCCGCGCCTGCACGACTTCGACCAGTTCCGAAAAATCCATCTCATAGCCGAAAATGCCGACGCGCGCCCGCTCGACCAGCGCTTCGATCACCGGCTCTGGCGAGCGGAAATCCATGTCTGCCACCCACAGGGGCAGCACGTCGTCGTCATACATATTCCATTTGATGCTGGCCGTTCCACGCCGGTCGACCGGCGCGTCAAAATCGTAGGTCATGCTAAACCTCGGTGTGGTAACGTTGATATCTCGTTTGCCTCGCCCCCGGCCTGCCTCTTACGTCAGAAACCTGCTGCCCGGCAGCAGGCATGAGGCGAGAGACGCAGATTGCCGCTATAACAGCGAGCGTTGCGTCGGCGATTTCGACGGGTTGGCGGCTGCCAGCCGCGCCTGCTTATACTGATAGGCTTCGGCCAGCAGTTCGCGCGCGCTCAACTTGCCGCTTTCGCCCTGCGTGCCGAGCATCGCTGCCAGTTCCTCAACCCGCTGGTGTTCGTCCTCCAGCGCCCGGACTTCCGTGTACGTGCGCTCGCCGTCGACGATTTTGGTCACGCGGTAATGGCGGTCGGCATATCCCGCCAGTTGCGCCAGATGGGTGACGACGAAAACCTGATGCTCGCCGGTCAGCGCCCACAGCTTTTCGCCAACCACCGAGCCGACACGCCCGCCGATTCCCTGATCGATTTCGTCGAAGATCAGCGTCGGCGTCTGGTCGGCCTGTGTCAGCACGCGCTTCAGCGCCAGCATGATACGCGCCGCCTCGCCACCGGAGGCGACTTTTGCCAGCGGGCGCAGCGGTTCGCCGGGATTGGCCGACATCATAAATTCCACATGGTCGATCCCCGTCGCATCGAACGCCAGCCGGGTATCGCCGACATAACATCCGTCCGGATCTTCCTGATGTTCAATCGCGACTTCAAATCGGGCGCGTTCCATACGCAGGTCAGCCAGTTCGTTGATAATCAACTGGCCCATACGCTGCCCGGCAGCGGCGCGCGCCTTGCTCATGCGCTCGGCCAGTTCGCCGATGTGGCGTAACAGCGCCTGTTCCTGCTTCCGCAGTTCCGTCAGCCGCTCTTCGCTGTGCTCAATGTTGTCGAGTTCGGCCCGCGCGGCTTCGGCATAGGCGATGACCGCCTCGATCGTGCCGCCGTAGCGACGGCGCAGCTTGCTCAACAGTTCCAGACGCTCTTCCACTTCGTTGAGGCGCTCTGGATTGTATTCCACCAACTCGTTGTACTTCCGCACCTCAAACGTCAGTTCTTCGGCCTGCGCGCACAGCATTTCGGCCATTTCGTAGCTTGGCTGGAACGACGGGTCGATGGCCGCCAGTTTGTGGAGGATGGCCGCGACCTGCATTAATTGATCGACGGCGGCCATCTGATCGACATTGACGTCGCCGTGCAGCAGCAGCAGCGCTTCGGCGGTCAATGTCGCCAGTTGCTCGCTGTTGGAAAGCCGGTTGCGCTCGGCTTTCAGCTCTTCTTCTTCGCCGGGCACAAGCTGGGCCGCCTCGATCTCTTCGATTTCNTGGCGCAGTAAATCGGCCCGGCGCTGCAACGCGGCNTCGTCGGTGAGCAGCGTATTGATTTCGCGCCGCACGTCCGACAGACGGTTCACGACTGCTGCCAGTGCGGCCCGGGCGTCCATCAGGCCGGCGTAGCGGTCGAGCAGGTCGATGTGCGCGCGCGGCTTGAATAACGAAAGATGCGCGCTCTGGCCGTGGACGTCCACCAGCAGTTCGCCCAGTTCGACCAGCACGTCGAGATTCACCGTCACGCCGTTGACGCGCGCCGTGGAGCGGTTGTTAGCCCGCACCTCGCGCGTCAGCGTAATGACGTTGGGCTGCTGCGCGTCGACCAGTTCCTCGCGCTCCAGCACCGGCAGCACCAGCGCATAGGCTTCATCTTCCAGTACGAACACGCCTTCGATAACCGCTTTATCCGCCCCGGCGCGCACGAACGAGGGATCGGCCTTGTGGCCCAGCAGCAGTTCGACGGCATCAATGATGATCGACTTGCCGGCGCCTGTTTCGCCGGTAATGACGTTGAGGCCGGGCGCGAACGTCAGGTCCAGGCGGTCGATGATGGCGAAGTTTTGTATGCGTAGCTCTTCTAGCATTCTCGCATGTCTCGCTAATTACTCGCGACCCGGTTCGTGTGCTTAAATCCGCATTCGAAAGCGTCCATAGACAGCCGCCGTGGCGATGCCGGCATACAACAGAAGCGAGAGATTCGGTATGAAACGCCCGCTGACGAGCAGGATATAGAGCAGGGGCGCAAGCCCGCCCAGTAACACGCCCGCCGCCGCGATGAGCGCCGAATAGCGCCCGCGCCGCCGCCCGGTCAGGCGCATGGCCGCTTCGGCAATCGCGCCGCCCGCCGGGGCTGCCAGCAGGATGACGAACAGCAGCCATCTGACGATGGCGGCGATCAGGTAACCGGCGATGGCGCTCAGCACCGTGCTGACGACGAAGATAATCACATAATCCGCCGGGTTCGATGTGAAGAATTTGTCTTCAATCCCGCGCACGCACTGGCGGCAGCGGTAGCCAACCGGCGTCGAAACGGCGCATTGTACGCACATATAACGCCCGCACCTGTTGCAGCGCAGACTGGTTTCGCGGTCGGGATGAACCGCGCAGTAGTTCACTTCTTCAACGACGGCGGGGTGATGTTCGTGGGTCGACACCGGCATTAAACCTCGAAAGACCTTACAGTACGGTTGTCATTCCACCCGGCTGACCGGCGCGGGCGGCTGTATCACCTGCGGTTCCAACCGGTCCAGCAGCGAGCGGTAGAAATACGTCGGTTCGCGCAGGCGGATGAAACGGCTGATGTGCTCGCTGGCCTGAATGGTCACGCGGTCACCTACCGTGAGTGGCGTCAGCAGTTCGCCATCGACCGCCACCACCGTATCGGAATGCGTCTGCTCCGACACGATGACATCCACGACCGCACCCTCTGGCAAGACCATTGGCCGGTCGAGACTCAGGTGTGGCGCGACCGGAACGATTAGTATGTTTCGTAGTTCAGGCGGCAGAATTGGCCCCCCGGCTGCCAGAGCATAGGCGGTCGATCCGGTCGCGGTGGCGATAATCAGGCCGTCCGCCGTGTAAGTGGTGGCCCATTCGCCGTCGATAATCACCTGTACCCGCACGAGCCGCGTGACATTGCCCCGGCCGATCACCGCTTCGTTCAACGCTTCGCCGCACTCGATCTGCACCCCATCGCGCCAGACCGACACGTCGATCATCATGCGCTTTTCAACCCAGTAGCGCTCGTCAAGCAGCTCCCGCATCGCCGCGTCCCATGCCTCTGGCCCCTGAATTTCGGTCAGAAAACCGAGATGGCCCATATTGACGCCCAGCACCGGCACGGCGAACGGCGCGCATACCCGCGCCGAGCGCAGCATGGCGCCATCACCGCCGATGGCGATGACCATTTCCGTGCCCGGCATGCGCTCGATGGCTTCCTCCGGCTTCCAGTTCGTCAGCAACCAGACGTCAATGCCCTGAGCTTCCAGCGAATGCGCGATCTGTTCGGCAATGGGGGCGGTCTGTGGGCGAGTTGGGTGTGCCAGCACACCCACGCGGTTGACTGGGGTCACGCAATCTGCTCCTGAACATCCCAGACTACAAGTGTATCGCCCGTTTGGGTGTTGCGCCAAGCCTGCCCATTATAGCACAGGCGTTCGGCGCGCAGAGGTTTAAATGTCCTTAACCATCGCTGCCCGGTCTCTTAAAACGGGAAATAGCCTGCGTTAACGACCGGCGCTTATGCTGTTTGGTGAAAGCTGGGAACCGGCCGCAATTCGAATGCCAGAGAAACTTATACAGGGGAGTAGTTACCGCATGTTGAAGAAAGTTATCCGGGCTGGTGTGATGTTGTCGTTGGCGCTACCGCTGGCTGCGTTGGCGCAGGAAGCGGCCACCGAAGTCGAGCCGATCATTCTGCCCGCAGTCGACCCGCTGGTGGTCGAAGGCGATATTAATATTGCGGGTTCCTCGACCGTGTTCCCCCTTAGCGAGGCGGTGGCCGAGCTATTCCGCGACGAAGGTTACATGGGCAACATCACGATCGCCAGCGTCGGAAGCGGCGCGGGGCTGGAGCGGTTCTGTGTGGCGGGCGAAATCGATATTGCGAATGCCAGCCGCGTCATTACGGAGGAAGAAATCGAGGCTTGCCGCGCCATTGGCCGCGAGCCGATTGAATTTCGCGTCGGCACAGATGCCCTGACGGTTGTCGTCAGCGCCAGAAACGACTTTGTCGATGAACTCACGCTGGAACAGTTGTATCAGATTTTCAGCGGGCAGGCCGGTACATGGGCCGGCGTCAACCCTGAGTGGCCCGCCGAGCCGATCCAGCTTTTCAGCCCCGGTTCCGATAGCGGCACGTTCGATTACTTCGTCGAGGCGGTCTTTGAGGGCGTGGGCGGGTTGGACGGCGACGATGCCGCCGCGGCGCTGCTGAACGCGCCGAATATCCAGTTGAGCGAAGACGACAATGTGCTGGTGGCCGGCGTTCAGGCAAGCCCGTATGCCATCGGCTACTTCGGCTATGCCTACTATCAGGAAAATGCGGACAACCTGAAAGCGCTAATCATCGACGGCGTCGAGCCGACGGAAGAAACGGCGCAAGACAACAGCTATCCGCTCAGCCGTCCGCTGTTCATGTACAGCGACGCCGGCATCATCAACGAGAAACCGCAGGTCGGCGATTTCATCAACTTTTACCTGAGCCACGTCAACGAAGTCATCATCGACGTCGGTTACTTCCCGACCAGCGTCGAGGCACTGAACGTGGCCAAAGCACGCCTGCTGCTGGCGCAAGGGTTGACTGATCAGATACCGGCAGACCTGCTGGAAGCCCTTCAAGCCGAAGGAGAAGCCGAAGCCGCCGGCTAGATTATGTGGATGTTAAGATTTGGGAGAAGACATGTTATGTGTCTCCCCTTGCCTGTCCGCTCATGGTAGCATGTGGTTGAAAGGCTGGAACTTGCGAATTACAGGCATAGATCAGGGCTGCCTCATGCAAACGGAACTCGACATCGCGCGCGAAGCATTGCCCGAAACTGCTGGCCTCGACTCGTATCCTGATACCCCACTCGTTCTGACATCCAAACCCAGATATGGCGAACGCCTCATCAGGCTGTTCCTGATGGCGTGCGGTGTCGCTTCGATCTTCACGACCGCCGGCATTCTGTTCGTGCTCGGCAGCGAGTCGTTGCTGTTCTTCACCAGCGGGCAGGTCGATCTGGTCGAGTTCGTCACCAAAACGGTCTGGCAGCCGATGGCGGGCGAATTCGGCATCCTGCCGCTGCTGACTTCGACGCTCATCACCAGTTTCATCGCCATGCTGGTCGCCGGGCCGCTGGGATTGGGCGCGGCCATTTACCTGAGCGAGTACGCGCCGGAAAAGGTGCGGGCGACGCTCAAGCCGGTACTGGAAATTCTGGCGGGCATCCCGACTGTGGTTTACGGCTACTTCGCCGTGACTTTCATGACCCCGGTTCTGCGCGGGCTGTTTGGTGAAAATGTGGTGTCGTTCTACAACATGGCTTCGGCGGGGCTGGTGATGGGCATCATGATCCTGCCGACCATCAGCTCGATGGCCGAAGACGCGCTCAGCGCCGTGCCGCGCGCGCTCCGCGAAGGGTCATATGGTCTGGGCGCGACGCGGCTGGAGACGGTGCTCAGGGTCGTGCTGCCGGCGGGGCTTTCCGGCATCATCGCCGCCTTCATCGTCGGCATTTCGCGGGCGGTCGGCGAAACGATGATCGTCGCGCTGGCGGCGGGCGCGGGGCCGAATTTCACCTTCAATCCGTTCAACTTCGCCGAAACGATGACCGGGCATATCGCCCGTATCAGCGGTGGCGACCTGAGCTACAACTCGATTGACTACAACAGCCTGTTTGCGATTGGCCTGACCCTGTTTTTGATCACGCTTGGCCTCAACATGCTCAGCCGCGTGATCACCGGACGCTTCCGCGAGGTGTACCAGTGAGTGTCAGGACACGGACGCTTCCTGCCGACATGGACTTCAAGGCCGATCTGGCGCGCCGCCAGCGGCGTGGCCGTTTGTGGCAGGCGTTCTTCTTCATGTCGATTGGCGTCGGCATTCTGGCGCTGGTCGCGCTGCTTGGCTCTGTCATTGACGAGGTGATCGGCTATCGTGCGGTCGCCTATCAGGTCGATCCGCTGACGCTGACCGGCGGACGCCCTCTCGAAGACCTGTCCGACGATGAGTTGCTGGCGGTTCTGAACGACAACATGACGCTGGCACGCCAGCGCGTCATGATCCGTGACCGGGTGCTGAATACTCAGGTCACGGGCGTAACCCTGACGCAAACGCCGATGCGGCAGCTACTGGCGGGCAAGGCATTTCCAGAAGCGACTGCTGATCGCCTGCTTCCTGAACTGACTCAGGACGAAATCAGCCAGATTCTGGCGCTCAATCTGGGCCGCGACGGCATTCTCGACCTGATCAACGATGAAATCGTCGGCGTTGAGGTGCTGCAAAGCTGGACGCTCAGCGAGTCGCTGTTCCAGCGCGGCGCGATAGAAGCGACCGTGGCCGAGAAATATCCGGGCGCACGCCTCGAGTTCGGGTCGTGGCTCACGCTGGACTTTCTGACGCGGCCCATGTCGTCCACACCGGCGCAGGCGGGTATCCGCACCGCGCTGCTCGGCACGCTGTGGCTGATGGTCATCACCATTGCTGTTGCCTTTCCCATCGGCGTGGGCGCGGCCATTTATCTGGAAGAATATGCCGGCGATACCCGCCTCAACCGGATTGTTGAAACCAATATCCGCAATCTGGCCGGTGTCCCGTCGATCATTTACGGGTTGCTTGGGCTGGCGGTGTTCGTGCGCGCGCTATCGGATATCACGGGCGGACGCTCGGTGCTGGCTGCCGGGCTGACCATGGCGCTGCTTGTGCTGCCGGTCATCATCATCAACGCGCAGGAGGCCATTCGCGCCGTGCCGTCGTCGCTGCGNGAGGCGAGTTACGGGNTGGGCGCGACACAGTGGCAGACCATCTGGAATACCGTGCTGCCGGCCGCCATGCCCGGCATACTGACCGGAACCATTCTCGCCAGCTCGCGCGCGATCGGCGAAACGGCCCCGCTGATCGTGGTCGGCGCTTCGACGCTGATCTTTCTCGACCCGACCGGTCCGACATCCATGTTTACCGCGCTGCCGATCCAGATTTATGACTGGACCAAGCGCCCTGACCCGCAGTTTCGCGATATTGCTGCGGCGACGATCGTCGTGCTGCTGGCGATTCTGCTTTCGCTGAACGCTTTCGCGATCATCCTGCGCCAGCGTTTTAAGAAGAAGCTTCAGGGATAGCAATGTCTGCGAACGGTTCCAGCGCTTACGCCATCGAAATCAAAAACCTCACCGTCTATTACGGCTCCAAGCTGGCGGTAGAGGGCGTTTCGATGCCTATCTACAGCCGGAAGATCACGGCCTTCATCGGCCCGTCCGGCTGTGGCAAAAGCACGGTGCTGCGGTCTATCAACCGCATGAACGACCTGATTCCTTCCGCGCGCGTGGAAGGCGAAATTTACTATCGCGGGCAGAACCTGTATGGCCAGCAGGTTGACCCGGTAGAGGTGCGGCGGCGCATCGGCATGGTTTTCCAGAAGCCGAACCCGTTTCCCAAGAGCATCTACGAAAATGTCGCTTACGGCCCGCGCCTGTTGGGTGTACGCAAGAAATCACAACTGGACGACATTGTCGAAACCAGCCTGAAACAGGCAGCGCTGTGGGACGAGGTCAAAACCGATTTGAAAAAATCGGGGCTGGCGCTGTCGGGCGGGCAGCAGCAGCGGTTGTGCATCGCGCGCGCGCTGGCCGTCGAACCGGAAGTGATCCTTATGGACGAACCGGCGTCGGCGCTCGATCCGATTTCGACGCACAGCATCGAAGAACTGATGAAGTCGCTGGTTCGGAATTACACCATCATCATCGTGACGCACAACATGCAGCAGGCGCAGCGCGTTTCCGATTACACCGCCTTCTTCAGTATCCGCAAATCGGAAGATACCTATGCCGAAAAGCGCTGGGGCGTGCTGGTCGAATACGACACAACCGAAGCCATCTTCCAGCGCCCGAAAATGCAGGAAACCGAGGACTACATCGGCGGGCGATTTGGATAGCATATCCCTCCGCCGTCACGATTGCTTAAACGTCAGCGGGTTCTTGCGATAAAATAAAGTGACTTCTCTGAGCTGATCAGAGATGCCCTGTGACCGGGATAGCAGATAGACGGGGTACGTTAATCGTGAGAACCTATTTTTCGATTGTGTCGATGGGGCGTAGTGGCTCGACTTTCCTTCAACGGTTGCTCGATTCCCATCCCGAAATCTGCTGTCTTGGAGAAATGATCAGCAAGCATGCGCCCTATGGCAAACTGAGCGGCGTGCCGGTTAAGACCTATGTCGAGAACACGCTTTTCGGCACGCAGCAGGGGGTGCTGGGTTTCAAGATGCCCTGGGATCATATTCTCGATTACCCAGAGGTATTTGGCGTATTCCGAGATCTCGGTTTTCGCCTCATCTTCCTGAAACGGGTCAACAAGCTCGACCAGTTTATTTCGATGAAACTGGCGCAGCAGACCGGGGTGTGGGATTCCAGTGCCACTTATCCGGAACAAAGCGTGGATGCTTCGTTTGAAGAGCTATACCGGTTTATGGTTACCAGTACGCACGTTGACTATTTTCTGGAGCAAATGTGCAAAACTTTCCCGTGTATATCAGTGACCTACGAAGATCTGGTAGCGGGGAAAGGATACACCGAACTGCAGGATTTCCTCGGCGTTGCCCACCATCCTTTACGCCCGCAAACTGTACGATCCCGGACATTGCCTCGCCGTAAGGCCCTGAAAAATTACGATCAATTGGTGAAACGATTCGCGGGCACAGCCTTTAGCGCGTTTTTCACTGCCGAGGAATTCCTCGGCGGGTAGCAAGAGCGAACAAAATTTGACTGACGCGCCCGGCTGGCGCTGATTGTGAAGGCTCAAGACCGATCCGGCCACAATACAGGAGAGCGCCCCGGAGCGTATTCGGAGTCAAAACTCCCGGCTAAAGCCGGGAGTTTGATTTTTCCGGGGCAACTTACCCACGCTGGCTGGCGATGAAGTCGCGCAGCCAGTAGCCGCTGTCTTTGATCGTGCGTTCCAGCGTGTCGAAGTTGGTATAGGCCACGCCATAGCGCAGCGTGTAGCCCATGCTCCATTCAAAGTTGTCCAGCAGACTCCAGACGAAAAACCCTTTTAGCGGAACGCCCGCTTCGAGCGCCCGCGCGGCCTGAGCGAGATGCGCTTCCAGGAACCGGATGCGTTCGGGGTCATGCACCTGTCCGTTGTCGTCCGGCGCGTCGGCCAGCGCGCAGCCGTTTTCCGTGACGTATAACGCCCCAAAGCCATAGTCGTTGTGGACGCGCACCAGCGTGTCGTACAGCCCTTCCGGATAGACCTCGCGGTCGGCGGTGTGATCCAGCGCCGGGTCGATAATGCGACGCGTCTGTGGCGGCTCGGCCTCCGGATCATGGGCCGTCAGGTTGCGTTCGTAGTAGTTCACGCCAAGCCAGTCGATCGGGGCNGCAATCGCCTCGACATCTTCNGGCGCGACCTGAGGAACCGCCTCGCCATAGTATTCCCACATATCCTGCGGATACCCACGCCCTGCCAGCGGATCGAGGAACCAGCGATTGAAATAGCCGTCGAAGCGGCGTGCGGCNGCCTGATCTTCTTCCGTNTCCGAGGCGGGATANGCCGGCGTGAGATTGAGCACGATCCCGACTTGCAGCGGTCGTGATACGGCGGCGCGAATTGCCGGGACCGCCAGACCGTGTGACAGCAGCAGGTTGTGCGACGCGGACAGCGCGGCCTTAAAGTCGTGATAGCCAGGCGCGAGATGGCCGGTGTGATAGCCGAGGAAGGCGCTGCACCACGGTTCGTTATGGGTAGCCCAGTAAGTGACCCGATCGCCTAGCCTGCGGGCGACGACGCTGGCGTATTCGGCAAATGCCACCGGAGTCGCGCGGCTGGTCCAGCCAAGCCGGTTTTCCAGCGCTTGCGGCAGGTCCCAGTGGTAGAGCGTGACGAAAGGTTCGATGCCTGCTTCTAGCAGCGCGTCGACCAGACGGTCGTAATAGGCCAGCCCGGCCTCATTCACCGGGCCTGCGCCATCGGGAATGATACGTGGCCATGAGATGCTAAAGCGATAGGCGTTGAAACCGATCTGGCGGAGCAGGGCGATATCCTCGCCATAACGGTGATACGAGTCGCAGGCGACATCGCCGTTCGACCCATCGCGGATGTTGCCCGGTGTGTGGCTGTACAGGTCCCAGATGCTCGGCCCGCGCCCGTCCTCGCGGACAGCACCTTCAATCTGGTAGGCGGATGTTGCCGCNCCCCAGACGAAATCAGCAGGAAAACGAACGGTTGCCATGACGTGGAGCCTCCTTGTAGGTTGCGCGCAATGCGCGGTTCCGGCCTTCCTGACCGGTCTGTCTGGCAATTCCGCTACATAGTGTACCGCATTTGCACTGACCAGAACATTTGTGCTATGATAAGGCAACGATCATGGAGTTAAGGACCAACCGGATGTTAGCGAACAGGCTTGAAGACGTGAAAGGCATCCACGGCCTCACCTGTGTTCCGGATTACATCTCTGCTGCCGAAGAGCGGGACCTGCTGGAGCTGATCGACCGCAATCGCTGGTCCAGCGAGTTCAAGCGGCGGGTGCAGCATTACGGGTATCGCTATGATTACCGGCGGCGCAACGTGCCTGAATCGGGCTATCTGGGGATGTTGCCGGGCTGGCTTCAGGCGCTGGCCGAGCGGTTACAGTATGACGGCTTGATCGCCGAAACGCCCGACCAGTGCGTTATTAACGAATACCTGCCGGGTCAGGGAATCGCCACCCACGTCGATAGCATTCCCTGTTTTGGCGACACCGTGCTGGCGTTGAGCCTTGGTTCGTTCTGCGTGATGGAATTCAGTCACACGGCCTGTTCGCTGAAGCTGCCGGTGCTGCTCCAGCCGCGTTCGCTGCTCGTCATGACCGGGCAGGCGCGGTACAAATGGCGACACGGCATACCGGCGCGCAAGAGCGACCGCTATGAGGGTATGGTGTTCCCCCGGTCGCGCCGGGTGTCGATCACGTTCCGCAAAGCGCTGGTCGATATGGCCGTAGCGGCTTCGGAACTGAAATATGCCTGATGCAAAGAGCGTTTCCCGGCGGGCGCAGGACGGCGCTCGCTTTTTGATTTGCTGCGCGTTTAGTACGGGTTGGTCGGGCTGGCGGCGAGCAGTTCCTCCCGCATGACATCCAGCCACACGGCCAGACCGCGCCAGCGCNCGAACGGCGCGTAATGNGCGGCGATCTCGCGGTCGCTTGCGCTGACGCCGTTGTTCCACANNTCGCGGAACATGGCCCGGCATACGCTGTCCAGACCGAGTTCGTCGAAGCGGCCCAGCAGGCGCATCATCGCGCCGCTGGCATAGGGGCCAAAGCCTTTGAGCGACGTTAGCTGCCGGTAGACGTCCTTCGAGTCGAGCGCCGGATCGCGCCATGCCTCCGGGTTGATGCGTCTTTCCACCAGCGCAACCGCCAGATCATGCAGATAAGCTCCGCGATAGCCCGCGCGGACGTGTTCGTTTAACTGCCCCGCGTCGAGCGCCGCCACCTGTTCCGGCGTGGGAAAAGCATGCTGTCCATCGCGCGCGTCCCCAAGCGTCGTCAACCGGGAGACCATCTCTTTAGTCATGCGCCATGTGGTATTGGTTGTCAGCAGCGTTTTGGCGAGGTCTTCCCATTCGGTCGGCGAGGCCAGCATTCGCCCCGCGCCCGTTTCCGGGATCCACTCGTAACCCGGCACCGATCGGGCGATTTCGTAAAACTCGTCCAGCCGTCGATCGAAGCCGAGGCAGCGAGCCACCGCCGCGCGAATCTCGTCAATCTGTTCGGCGGACAGGTCATTATCGCTTTCGACCTCGACCAGTACCTCGTTGGGCGCAACGCCTTCGCGGATTTCCAGAACGACCAGCGTGCCGTCGCGCAGGCGCTCGACGCGGTGCAGAGCGCGACTGTCCTCCCGGTACGAGAACGGGCGCAGCACGCACCAGCCATGACTGAGCACCGTGGGCAGGAAGCGAAAATCGGGCGGCCCGGACAGGGTCAGGCGCGGCATCAGCTACCTCTCGATTGAACCTCTATAACCAGTGAAGAAAATTTAGATGGTTATAATGGGATTGTCAAGCGGTGGAGCAGAGACGGCGGTCTACATCTGCGCGTGACGCCACATATTCTCCTGAATGATCTGAGACACGTCGGCGGCGGCGACCAGTTCGCCCAGAAAGCGCTCGACAACCTGCGGCGCGTTGAGATCAAGCNCGTATTGCAGATACGCCTCGTGATAAATCATGCCGCTCAGGAACGTCACCAGCACCTCATAGCGCCGTTCACGCGGGCCAAATATCCCTTCCGCTTCCAACTGCTTGAGCACGCGCAGGCACACNCTGATCATCGCGCGGCGATAGGGCAACAGCGCCTCCTGCGCGTAATCCGCGCCGCCTTCGCTCGTCAGTTGCTGCTGCGCCTCATATAACTGGCGGCTGCGCCGGGACGCCACCGCGTTGACTTCGTCAAACAGCGGGCGATAGGCATCGGGGCAGAAATACTCGCCCGCGCCGTAGCGCAACACCTGCCGCAGTTCGGAAAAGCTCAGGCCGTCGTACCAGCTATGGCGATACTTCTGGTACTGGGCGTGGGTCAGGCGGTCGAGCGCTTCTTCGGTATCGGCCACAATGCAAAAGTTAGCGAAATCCTCGGAGGCATGCAGCGCGAACAGATAGAACGTCTCGCCGGCGCGTTCGCGTTGAAGGCGCAGAAACGCGTTGCGCGCTGCGTCCAGCAGCAGCGTCGAAAAGTGGTCGTAGTCGAAAGGGAGTTGGAGANCCATGTATCTAGTATAAGCCCGATGACGCGGGCTGTCCTCATATGGCTACGGGATTCGTCATCCGTGCTGGAGAACCCAGGCCTGTACGCGGAGCGATGGCCCGGCACAAACACGCGCTGTTTGCTCACAAAAATTGTGATCCAGAATGGTGGAGAGAAACTTGCTGCTCGTTTCCGCAGATGGAAAGGGGAATGGTGAGTAGGAAGGGATAGGAGAGTGTGGACCTGAGGGG
>JGI25326J35508_1000356_pt1 | contig 34900 bp, 33 predicted proteins | sample HigsolmetaAR201D_FD_35508 | JGI IMG/M metagenome (IMG submission 35508)
CCCGCCTGCCCCCTGCCCCCCTCCCCCTCCGCGGCCAGCCGCCCCTCCCGCCCCTCCCGCCCCGACAAGGGCGACGCCTCGTAATCCTCCAGTCTCGTCGCCACGCACCCGCCCGCCACCGCCAACAACCCGAGGATCGCCAGCCACCCGCGCATCTGCTCCGGTCCGCCTCCCGCCCGGTCCGCCGTGCCACCCTTCTCCCCGCGCCGGGCAGCGGCCACCGTACGTACGGCCGGCCCGCACGCCCTGCTTCATTCCATCCCGACGCCCGGTCGCAGAATCCGCGCCCGACCCCATGACGCCAAAGAAAAAGCCGCAGGCTCATCACCCGCGGCTCTATCCCCTCCACACGGCCACGCCTTCACGCAGCCGACTTCTTCCAGCGACCGAACGGCAACGTCGGAACCGGCCGCACCTTGCCACCCCAGATGAACGCCGCAATCACCGGGCGCCCCAACGGCTCCGCCCGATCCTGGATCACGATGCCCGGCGGATCTTCCCTCCGGGTCCCTGGCTTCGTTGCCTCGTACGACTCAGGCATCGGATTGTCTCCAATGAACGTCACGCTATGCGCCGGCGTGCACCGACGCGCGCTCCGTATAGAGCACTTTGCGTACCGGTTCCGGACAGACAAATGAAGTGATTGCGAATCAACAGGTTGGAAGGAACGGCGACGGCCGCCGACACGACGAGCGTACCCTTTTTCGGTCACTCAGCGTATCGATTCGACACGCCCGGCACCCCGAAATCGGTCACTCCACGCCGTCACCGCCCGCCCCCTCGCGCTGGCGGCGAACCCAGGTGCGGTAGCTCGGGAGACCCAGACGCCTGTAGATGAGCGCGTCCACAGCGTCCCGCAGGAGGATCTCGGTCAGCGGGTACTGCCCGTCCTCGGAGCTGAACAGCTCCTGAACGGCGAGGTCGGCCAGGGCGAGGAGTTCATCGCGCGGGAGGGACGCTTTGTACTCCTCGATCTGCTCCTCGATCCATTCGAGGTAGAGCTGGCGCATGGAAGCGGGGGACCTGGCCATCGGAGATCAAGAGTAGCCGCGGCCCCGCGGGGAAACAAGGTTCGGCCGGCGGCTCCGGGCGGCGTGGAGGGGGAGCGGAGCCGTTCGGGTGCGGCTCAGTGCGGCGCGGCCAGCAGGCGGCGGATCTCACACTCGCAGCGCGCGCAGAATGCCGGCCCCTTGCGGTCGGTGTCCTCGATCGTGTTCGAGAAGTGCATGACGCAGTGCGGGTCCGGGCAATGGTCGAGGCCGGCCACGTGCCCGAGCTCGTGGACCGCCTCGATGAGGGTGCGGCGGCGGAACTGATCCTCGTCGTGGGGCAGGCCGTAGAAGCCGGGCCGGAGCCGGGCGAGGCCGATGATCCCGCAGCATCCGCCCACGGTCGCCTGTCCGAAGATGAAGGTGAGGCCCGGCACGAACAGGTCGGCGTCGGCGATGCCCAGCGTCCAGCCGGGGCGCGCGGCGCAGGTGCGCACGAGGGCATCGAGCGCGTAATCGCCGCGGTACTGTCCGCGCCTCGGGTCGTACCACGGCTCCCGGAGCGGGAGCGGATCGGAGAGCTGGACCTCCGCGCCGAAGACTTCGGCCAGCGGCTCGCGGAGGAACGCCGGGACCGCGGGATCGAGCGGCCCCACGGGCGTGATGCGGATCCCGTGGCTAGCACGGGAAGCTGTGGGCTGTGCGCGGTCCGGCACGGTTCCGATCCGGGTCGAGGTCCCTTTCGGGAAGGGGCAAGACCGGTGCCGCCCGCTCGGCCTCAGCGCCGGGGCGCGTCGTGGATCAACTGGTCCACGAGGAGGATGTCACGGGCGATGGCCGCCATGGGCATGTGTCGGTTCTGGCTTTCCTTCCGGAGCAGCCGGTAGGCGTCCCGCTCGCTGAGGTCCCGCGCCTTCATGAGGACCGCCTTGGCGCGCTGGATCACCTCCTGCTCCGCGAGCCGCCGTTCGAGATCGGCCGCCTCCTCCTTCAGTTGCTCCCATGCCAGGAACCGGGATCGAGCCACGCTGATGGCGGGGCCGAGGTCGTCCATGGACACCGGTTTGACGAGGTATTGGAAGACCGGGACGCGCAGGGCGCGGTTCACGTGGTCCGGGTCGCTGTAGCCGGTCAGGAGGATGATGGGAACGGGCTGCGCCTCGAAGATGCGCTCGGCGNCCTGGAGCCCCGAGATGCGGGGCATCTGCACGTCGAGGATGGCCAGGTCGAACGTCTCGGTGCGTGCGAGGCGGACCGCCTCTTCGCCATTGGCGGCCGGGCCGATGACGTTGTGACCGAGCGCTTCGAGCTGGGATCGCAGCGCCATTGCGTTGAGCGGCTCGTCGTCCGCGATCAGGATGCGCAGCGCCGCAGCCATAGGCCGCCCCCCGGTCGAGGAGTATCCCGGTTCGGCGGATGCAAGACATGCGCCCGGGGTATCGGATGTCGGGCCAGATCAGCGGGCGGGCCGTTCCTGGTCCGCGTCGGAGGCGACGATGGCCGGGAAACCCGCCTGGCGGACGCGGCGGGCGTGGGCTTCGGCCTCCGCCTCCGTGGCGAAGCGTCCGACCCGGACGCGGGCCAGCTCCTTGCCCTGGACGTAGACGACGCGGGCGTCGAAACCGGCGCGCCGGAGCTGGGCCAGGAGCCTCTCGGCGCCCGCCGCCCGCCCGAAGGCGCCGACCTGGACGGTGAAGCGCGGCGCCTCGGCGGCCGCTGCGGGCTTTGTTTCGGGCGTCTGGCGGGCGGGGGTGCCGGCGGCCGGGCGCGTCGGCGCCCCGGGCCCGGCCGACTCGCCCCGCGCAGGCGCGGCTCCCGCGCACGCCTCGGCGTGCTCCGTCCGGATCATGGCCGCCAGATCCTCCGGCGAACCGGGGAGCTTCAAGGCGTTGTCGAGGGCGGCGCAGGCGTTCCTGTCCTGCCCCAGCGCGCGTCGCGCCCGGGCCAGCCAGAGCAGCCCGATGGCCCGGTTCCCGTTCGTCGGATGATCGATGGCGAAGCGCTCCAGGTAGTCCGCGGCCCGGGCCGCGTCACCGGCCGCCAGGTTCGCCTGCCCGAGGCGGAGGAGCGCTTCGGCCGCCTCCGGCGCGCGCGGGTGTTCGAGCACGAGGGCCAGGTAGTCCCGCTCTGCGGCCGCCGCATCCCGCGCGAGGCGGGCGCGGAGCAGAAGCGCGCGGGGCCGCTCCGCAGGGGTCGTCGGGGCGACGTCGCTCCACCACCGATCGAGCGCCGTCCGCGCCTCGGCGTAATTGCCGGCCGCCATGAGCTGCTCGACCTGGTCGAGGGCGCCGCCCTGCCCGTACGCGAGCTCCGCGGCGAACAGCAAGGCGAGGAGCGCGAGCGCGATCCTCATGCCGGCACCCTCTCCGCGGCCCGGGCCTGCAGCCGCAAGAGCAGCTCCTCGAGGATGGGCAGGTCGCCGATCCCGGACGACTTCAGGAGCCGGTCGGCGTGGAGCAGGTCGTCCAGGGCGGCGTCCAGCGCGGCCGACCGCCACCGACGCGCCTGCGCGGCCAGGCGCCGGGCGAGCCACTGCTGTCTGGGCGGGAGCTCGGCCTGGAGCGCCCGCTCGCCCCCGGCCGCGGCGATGGCCAGCCGCAGGAAATGGGTGCCGAGGCCGATCACCAGCCCCACGCCCGTCTCGCCGCCGTCCAGCAGCACCGGGAGCGCCGCACGCGCCTCGGCGAACTTCCCCTCGGCCACCATGTCGATCCACTCCCAACGGTTGTGGCGAGGGATCTGGCCGACCACGGCTTCGACGTCCGCCCGCGTGATCCGCCGCCGTTCACCCACGTAGTCCCGGAGCTTTTCCAGCTCCTGGACCTGCGCCCCGAGGTTCGGACCGACCGCCACCGCTAGCGCCTGGGCCGCGCCCGGCTCCAGCTCCACGCCCATGGACTCGGCCCGCGCCATGAGCCAGCCGGGGAGGTCCGCGGCGCTCACCGCCGGGAACTCCACGGCGATCGCGCGCTCCCGCAGCGTGTCGTAGAACTTCGCCTTGCTCCCGGCCGGGATCTGGGTCGACAACACCAGCGCCAGCCCCGGGATAGGTCGGTCCAGCACCGACTCGATCACCGCCCGCAGCTTCGGCGTGCCCGCCAGCGCCTGTGCCTCCCGGACCACGATGACCCGCCACTCCGCCATGAGCGGCGGCGTGGCGATCAGAGACGCCAGCGCCTCCGGGTCCAGCTCCGTGCCGCGCAACTGGTCCAGGTTGAAGTCCCGGGTGGCCGGATCCACGTGCGCGTCGACCACCCGGGAAACCGCTTCTTCCCGGCTGAACTCGTCATCCCCGAAAAGAAAAAAGACGCCGCCGCGCTGGCCTTGCGCCAGCCGCCGGGCAAGCGTCTCCGGATCGAGCCGCCCCATCGTCGCTCACTCTGGATCGCTGACCCTCGGCGCCCACGCCGTCCGGCGCCGGGCTCCCGCCTCCGGCCAGCCGATCGGCACCCCGACCGGGATCGCGAGCTCGCCGGCGACCCCATCCATCGGGCCGACGTGCCCGCCCAGGAACGCCGGCGCCACCGCCTGCGGATACGCCGGTTCCGGGGTCAGCCACCAGCTCCCGCCGGGAGGCGGATCCACGGCCTCCACGCGCTCCGCGACCTCGTCGAGTGGAACGACCCGCAGGCGCGCCTCCGCCCCCGCCGGGGCCCGCGCCTCCATCGGCGCCAGCTCCACCGTCACCGGCTCCGTCCGGATCAACGGGCTCCACGCAACGGCCGCGAGCATCCCCGCGATGGCGAGCGTGACCATCGCGCTCGCGCCAGATGCGCGTCGCCCCATCTCCAGATCGTCATCGACATGATACAGCCGATGCTGGAGACGGGGCATGAAATCGGATGACGGCTCGATCTGCGGAAGCTCGCGAACCAACGCCAGCCCGCGCCGGAGCACCCGGTCATACCGCGCACAGGACGGACATCGCTCCATGTGCGCCCGGCACAACGCAGCTTCCAACGGCTCGAGTTGCTCGTCCAGATAATCCGAGTATCGAGCCAGAAACTCCTGGCAGGTCATCGGTGCTCCACTTGCCTCCACGTCTCGCCTCTCGGCTCGCCCGCCGAATCCGACCCGCTCGGCATCCCAGCGCCAGGGCCCAGCGAACACCGCCCTGGGTTCTTACGTCCCACCGGAACCCCGTGTTCCGGGCCGGCGGTCCTCTTGTACTGGACGCCCATCACGGAAGTTCCCCTCCGCACGGGCCTGCCCCCGGGCCGCGGCCCCGCCGGCCACAGGGTAGACCGCCGCGCGCCGGTGCGCCGCGCCGGGACCCCGGCCCCGTCAGGGCACCGTCGTTCACGCCGGAGCGATCCCGCAGACGGCGTGGGCCGGCCCGGGCGCCGACGGACCGGCCCGCCATTCTCGTCCCCGAGAACGACCGCGCCTCTACGGCGACCATCGCGAGCACCGCCGGTCCGCCCGAAACCACCCCGACGCGATCCGCGCCGCCCACACCCACGCCCGGCCCGGACGCGCGCCCCCCACGGCAGCCCCGCGGCGCGGACCCGGGACGCGCCTCCCACCCGTCGACCCGGGCCGCACCGGCCGCGGAACATCCATTCGCTACGTACCCCCTGCTGGACGGCGACCGGATGGCCGGATCGCATGAGTGGAGCCGTCGGCGGCCGGGCACCGACCCGACGGCGAGTCGCCACTGTCCCCGGCAAACGAAGAGCGCCCCCGGTCCGGAACTACCCGGACCGGGGGCGCTCGCCAGTCACAATCCCTTTCCCCCGCCTACTCCAGCATCGGCGCGATGATCTGCGCGAAATTGTTCCGCGCACGGTTCAGCCGGCTCTTCACCGTGCCCAGATTCACGCCCGTGATCTCCGCGATCTCCTCGTACGTCTTCCCCTCCATCTCCCGCAGCACGAAGACCACCCGATGATGCTCCGGCAACTGCGCGACCGCCCGCTCCACCGTCTCCTTCAGGTGACGCTTCCGGTACAGGTCATCCGGACGATAGGTGTTGTCCTCCCACTCGAGAGGCCGATGGTCCGCCTCCCAGTTCTTCTTGATCGTCTGGAACAGCACCAGCGGGTTCCGCGACCGGTTCCGAAGCTCGTTCTTCGCCAGATTGCTCGCGATCGTGTACACCCACGTCGAGAACTTCTTCGACTGGTCGAACCGGTGCAGATGCCGGTACACCCGGATGAACGTCTCCTGTACCAGGTCCTCCGCCCGGTCCCGGTCCCCGATCGTGCGGTAGATGAAGTTCAACAACCGCACCTGGTATCGGGCCACCAGCTCCCCGAACGCTCGCCGCTCGCCAGCGAGAAACCGCGCCACCAGTGCGCTGTCATCCAGTTCCTGTGCGGTCACCGGCCCCGAGTGGACCTGGCTCCTGACGCCGCCGGTCATCACATCGATCATGGTATCCCCCAATCGGGCAAGAGGATGGCGCACCCACGCTCCCTGCACCAGGTTTGGATGGCCTCCGGTGCGCGGCTCCGGGTGCATGATCCGTACCAACCCGTCACACCCGGTCCGATCCGATTTTTTTCGCGCTTTCCCCACGGATGAGACGATTGGGACCCGGATAACCCAACCGGCGGGGGCCGGACGGGTGTCACCAATAGTGGACACCCGCCGTGAGAAAGTGGACAGCTTCAGCCGCCGGCGCCCAGGATGTAGCGGGCGGCGTAGAGCAGCGTGCAGATCGTCTTGGCGTCCGAGATCTCGCCGGTGCCCACTTTTTCGAGGGCCTCCGAAAGCGGCATCGTGACCGGCTCCAGGAACTCGTCCTGATCGAGGGACACGCGTCCGGTGGAGACGTCGAAGGCGAGGAACAGGTGGATCCGTTCGTCCGTGAAGCCGGGCGTGGTGAAGATGCGGGTGAGGGGCACGATCCGCCCGGCCACGAGCCCGGTCTCCTCTTCCAGCTCCCTTCGCGCGCACACCTCCCAGTCCTCGCCGGGCCGGTCGGGCCGGCCCGCGGGCACCTCGAGCATGTACCCGCCGGCGGCGTAGCGGTACTGGCGGACGAGCACGATCCTGGGATCGGGCCCGGGCGGGTCGTCCAGCACGGGGAGCACGGCGGCGGCGCCGGAGTGCCGGATCATCTCGAGCTCTCCCGTGGAACCGTCGGGGAACCGGATGGTGTCGATGGAGAGGTCCACGATCCTGCCGCGGTAGATCGGGCGGCTGGATACGAGGACGTCCTCGCCGCCCGTGGTGGCGATCGGCTCGGGCGTGGCCCCGGTATCGGAAGCTGGCATCGTCGTATTCGTCGGGATCAGGTTATGGTGTGGACCTCGACGGGTCCCAGACCGAGCGCTTCGAGTTCCGGCGCGACGCGCTGGGCGTCTCCCACCACGACGATGGCGAGGCGGTCGGGCCGGAGGTGCTCGTTGGCCACGCGCCGTACGTCATCCGCGTCCACCGCGGCGATGCGCGCCGGGTAGTGCTGGAAGTAGTCGTCCGGGAGGGAGAAGACCGCGAGGTCCGCCAGGCGAGCCGCGAGCTGCTCGGTGGTCTGGAGCTCGAGCGGGAGGATCCCGGCCAGGTAGTCCCGCGCGGCGCTGACCTCATCGGGGGTGGCGCCGTGCTCCCGGAGCGCGTTCACCTCCCGGAGCGCTTCCCGGACCGCGGGCGCGGTCACGTCCGTGGCGACGGCGACCTGGATGATGAACGGGCCGGGCTGCCTACGGAACGCGAACCCGCTGCGCGCGCCGTAGGTGAAGCCGTGGCGTTCCCGCAGGCTGAGGTTCAGCCGGCTCGTGAAGGCGCCGCCGAGGATGCAGTTCATGACGAGGAGCGGGAAGTAATCCTCGTGGTGGCGCGGCACGCCCACGTCCCCGATCCGGATTTCGGACTGCACGGCGTCCGGCCGATCCACGACGAAGATCGTGGTCTTCTCGACCCGGCGGCGGACGTGGAAGTCGACGGCGCGGCGGGGCGCCGCGGCCCAATCCCCGAAGTGCCGCTCCGCGAGCGCCGCGGCCGCGTCGGGATCGATGTCCCCGACCATGATCAGCGTTCCGCCCGCGGGCTGGAAGTTGGCCCGGTAGTAGGCGTCCACGTCGTCGCGGGTGAGCCCGGCCACGGACGTCTGGAGCCCGATGAGCGGCCGCGCGTACGGCACGTCCGGATCGAAGATGAACCGGGCGGCCATGTCGTTGGCCAGCGCCCGCGGCTCCTTCTGCCGCTGGAGGATGCTCGCGAGCTGTTCGTCCCGGAGCCGGGCGATCTCGTCCTCAGGGAACGCCGGCTGGCGCACGATCTCAGCGAAGAGCTCGAGCGCCGGCTCGAGGCGCTGGCGCGGGACGGTGATGGCCAGCGAAACCGCGTCCCAGCTCGCCTCCGCCGTGAACTCCACGCCCAGCCGCTCGAGGGCCCAGGCCAGCTCCTCCCCGGACCTGGACCGGGTGCCGGCCTCCAGCGCGTTCGCCGTCAGGTGCGCGAGCCCTGCCTTGTCTGCCGGCTCGCCCGCGGCGCCCGCATCCAGGACCAGCACCGCCGTGACCAGGGGGAACTGCCCGTGCCGGGCGGTCAGCAGCGCCAGCCCGTTGTCCAGTCCCCGCCGCTGCACCGCGGGGAACTCGAACGCCACGACTTCCCCGGGTTCCGGCACCCGCGTACGGTCGATCCCGCTCACGCCGACCTCCCCTCCCCGAACGGCACGTAGATCAGCGCCGCCCGGTTGTGCTCTCCCAGGAACTCCTCCGCCATCGCCCGGACATCCTCGGGCGTCACCGCCCGGATCCGGTCCAGCTCGGTGTTGATCCGATCCGGGTCATCGAAGAGCGACGTGAACATCGAGAGCTGGTCCGCGCGCTCGTCCACGCGCTGGAGATCCGAGAGTTGACGCGCCTCGATCAGGTTGATCGCCCGCTCGACCTCCTCCGCCGTGACTTCCCGGAGCCTGCCCACCTCCTCGATCAACGCCGACTCCAGCGCGGCCGGGTCCACCCCCGGCCTCGCCGTGGCCCAGATCACCAGCATGGCCGAGCCGACCACGATCGGGAACGCGTACGCGACGACGTCCTGCGCCACCCGCCGGCGCCGAACCAGCGACCGGTACAGCATGGACGCCTTCCCCCAGGCCAGGATCTGGGCAGCGACCTGCGCCGGGTAGTGCCGATCATCGCCGTAAGGCGGGATCCGGAACGCGTGGTAGACCCGCGCCAGCGAAATGTCCTGCTCGACCACCGCCCGCACCTCCCGGCCGATCACCGGCGGGACCGTCGGATCGCCCGGCAGCTTCGGCACCGGCGGACCCGGCGGGATCTCCCCGAAGTACCGCTCGATCAGCTCCCGGGCTCGCGCCGGATCGAACGCCCCGCACACCGTGAGCACCGCGTTGTTCGGCGCGTAGTACGTCCGGAAGAACGCCTCCACGTCCTCCAGCGTGGCCGCATCCAGGTCCTCCATCGAGCCGATGACCGAGTGGTGGTACGGATGCTCCGGCGGGTACACCATCGCCTGGAGCCGCTCGTCCCAGTCCCCGTACGGCTGGTTGTCCACCCGCCACCGCCGCTCGTTCTTCACCACGTCCCGCTGGTTGTCCAGCTTCTCCTGGGTCATGGCCGGGAGCAGCCAGCCCATCCGGTCCGACTCCAGCCAGAGCGCGAGCTCCAGGTACCTCGCCGGCAGCGTTTCGTAGTAGTTCGTCCGGTCGAGCCAGGTGGAGCCGTTGAGCGAGCCGCCCGCTTTCTCGATCAGCGCGAAGTGGGCGGTCTCCGGCACGTGCGCCGAACCCTGGAACATCATGTGCTCGAAAAGGTGCGCAAAACCGGTGCGTCCCGGCCTCTCGTCCCGTGAGCCGACCCGGTACCAGAGGTTCACCGCCACCACCGGCACTGCGGGGTCGGGGGACAGCACCACTTGCAGTCCGTTGTCCAGACGCAGGCGTTCGAACGGAATCCGCAACACGTTGCGAACGTTCTCCGGGATCAGGGAAGAGTTCGAGTCGTAAGCGACGTCATCCGCGCCACCTTGCCGGCGCTGCGGCCGCCTTCGCGGGCGGCCCGACCTCGTGGCAAGCCGCGGGCCAGCGCGCGGGGGTGCGCCGCCCACCGTGCACGGGCGGCCCGCCGCACTCCCGATGGCGCACTCGGACGCGGGAACGCCACACCGGCGGCGCGGCAAGTTGAGGCCTCACCCGTGTGCGCGCCAGCCCCGCCCGCGCACCCCGGGCCGCGCCTCGCCCTGGCGGCGCCTGCTCAGGGGACCTCGTGGAGGTGGACCGGCCCGAGGCCGAGGCGGCTCAGCGGCGCTTCGACCCGCGCGACGTCGCCCACGACCACGACCGTCAGACGCTCCGGATCCAGCAGCGCCCGCGCCGCTCGCCGGACCTCGTCCGCGTCGACGGCGAGCACCCGGTCCACGAAATCGGCGTAGTAGTCATCACCGAGCCCGTAGAGCTCGGTCTCGGCCACCAGCGCGGTGATCTGCGCCGTGGTCTCGAGCCGGCGGGGCAGGCCGAGCGCCACGTAGCGGCGGGCACGCTCCAGCTCGTGCTCCGGGACCGGCTCGTCCCGCAGCCGCCGGATCTCGTCCCGGATCACGGCCACGGCCGTGTCCGTCGCGTCCGTGGCCACCGCCGTGGCAATGACGAACGGGCCCGGCCCGAGCCGGAAGTGGAAGCGCGAGCCCACGCCGTACGTCAGCCCCATCTCCTGGCGCAACCGGAGGTTGAGCCGGGATGTGAAAGCGCCGCCGAGCACCGTGTTCAGCACCACCGCCGGGATGTAGTCCGGGCTGGCGCGGGGGATCCCTACGAGTCCGGCGCGGATCTCCGACTGCGGCGCGCCGGGCCGGTTCACCACGTGGATCGCCGTGGGCGCGGCCGTCGGCGCGTCCGGCGGCGGGCTCGCCGCCACCGGACCCGGAGCCCAGCCCTGGAACGAGCGTTCCAGGACCGGGAGGAGGGTGGCCGCGTCGACGTCGCCTACAATGACGAGGAACGCGTTGCCCGGCCGGTAGTGCCTGGCGTGGAAGTCCGCGAGCGCGTCCCGCCCGATCCGATCCACGGTGTCCCGGCTCCCGACCGCCTGCCGGCCGTACGGGTGCTCCGGCCCGTACACGCGCTCCGCGAAGACGCGCGCCGCCACCGCGCGGGGCTCATCCCGCTCCTGGAGGAGCGACGTGAGCCGTTCCGCCTTCTTCCGGCGGAACCCGTCCTCGGGGAAGGTGGGTCGAATGACCAGGTCCGCGAGGAGCTCGAGGGCGGGCTCGAGCCGGGGCGCGAGCACGTGCATGGCGATGGCGGTGGCGTCCCACGTCGCGGCCGCATCCACGGAAGCGCCGAGGAAATCCAGCTCATCCGCGATCTCGAGGGCGCTCCGGGTGGCGGTCCCTTCCTCCAGCGTCGCCGCGGTGAGGCTCGCGAGCCCGGAGAGCTCGGGCGGGTCCTCCGCCGCCCCGGCGCGAATCACGACCCGGGCATCCACCACCGGGAGCCTTCGCTTCTCGACGATCAGGACGGTCAGGCCGTTGGAGAGCCGGTGCCGCTGCACTGCCGGGAGCGTGACCGCGCCCGGCGGCGCTACCACGGGCGGCGTCGCCCGATCCCAGTCCTCGGCCGCCCGGGCCGCGCCCCCGATCGGCGCCACGGGCCGCGTCCCCATCGTGCCGCAAGCCGTACCGAACCACATGGCGATCCCTCCAGCGCCCGCCAGGATCGGGCGGCGCGCCAACGGTCCCATCAGCGTCCCGTGCCCGCCTCGGCCGCCAGGTCCCGCCGACCGGCCGGCACCACGCTCAACACGGCGGCCGGCGCATCCACGAGATACGTCCGCACCGCGTCCCGCACCGACTCGGGCGTGAGACGCCGCAGCCGCTCGAGGTCCTTCTGCGCGTAGCCGGGGTCGCCGGTGAAGTAGGCGTACAGGTTGAACCGGTCCGCGCGCCCGGCCACGCTCTGGAGCTCGTCCACGAGCGAGGTCTCCAGGTGATTACGCGCTCGTTCCAGTTCGCGCGGCTCAATGGCGGCCGCCATGCTGGCGAGCGCCTCGCGCACGGCCCGCTCCAGTTCCGTGAGCCCGACCCCGGGGCGCGCGGTCACCACCACCACGAAGCTCGACCCGAGGAAACCACTGTTCTGGAACGCGTCCACGTCCTGCGCGACCTGGCGCTCCATCACCAGCTCCCGGTAGAGGCGGGAGGACCGGTGACCGGCGAGGATCGCCGAGGCGGCGTCCAGCTCGGCATCGCCCGGGGCGAAGAACGCCGGCGAATGCCACGCCATGTAGAGCCGCGGGAGCTGCACGGAATCCTCCAGCACGACCCGCCGCTCCTCCGCCAGCCGTGCCGGCGGCGGCGTCGGACGGGGCACCGCCGGTCCCCGGGGGATCGCGCCGAAGTACCGCTCCACGAGCGGGCGCGCGGTCTCCACGTCCACGTCCCCCGCGAGGGCGAGGGTGGCGTTGTTCGGCGCGTAGTAGGTGCGGAAGAAGACCCGCACGTCATCCAGGCCGGCCGCGTCCAGGTCGGCCATGTACCCGATCGTCGGCCAGTGGTACGGATGCTCCGGCGGATAGAGCGCGGCGAGGAGCGTTTCCCAGGCGAGGCCGTAGGGCCGGTTCTCGTAGCTCTGGCGGCACTCGTTCTTCACCACATCCCGCTGGGTGTCCAGCTTCTCCTGCGTCGTGGCGGGAAGCAGCCACCCCATGCGGTCCGACTCGAGCCAGAGCGCGAGCTCGAGTGCGCCGGTCGGTACCACCATCCAGTAGTTCGTGCGGTCGGGCGTGGTCGAGCCGTTGTTGACCGCACCGGCGGCTTCGAGGAGCTCGTCGAACGCGCCCGCCGGGACGTGCGCCGAGCCCTCGAACATGAGATGCTCGAAGAGGTGCGCGAACCCGGTCCGGCCCGGCCGCTCGTCCTTCGAACCCACGTGGTACCAGAGATTCACGGCCACGATGGGGATGGACCGGTCGGTGTGGACGAACACGCGCAGGCCGTTCGCGAGGGCGAACGTCTCGACCGTGAGGGAGAGGCTCACGGGCTCCCGCTCCTGTGCCCGGGCGGGCACGGGCGTGCCCGCCGCCGACCCCGCAGATAGCACGAGCAGCGCACCGACCGATCCCGCACGCCGCCAGTCACCGACCACCGAACAGGGCTGCAACGGGCACGATCAGGCTCTCCCGGAGCACGTACCGCCAGTGGACGCGCGGCGCCTGCGCGATGGGCGTGGAGGGCGCGGGCGCGCGGAAGGGCGTGATCCCGGCCCGGCGAGCCAGGACTTCGAGTCGCAGCATGTGGAACGGGTCGCTCACGACGAGCGCCGTGCGCAACCCCCGGGCGCGCATGAGCTCCGCGGCGGCGTTCACCGACTCCGCCGAAGTCAGCCCCTCGTTCTCCACGAGGATGACGGAGTCCGGAACCCCGTGCTGCACCGCGTACCGCCTCGCCACCTCGCCCTCGCTCAGCGTGTCCCCCACGCCCACCCCGCCCGTGACCAGGATGCGCTCCGCGTAGCCCTGCCGGTACAGCTCCAGCGCATGGTCCAGCCGGGCGCGCAGCACCGGCGAGGGCCGGCCGTTGTACTGCGCCGCCCCGAGGACCAGGATCACGTCCGCGTTCCGGATCGACGGCGTGGCGCCGGCGAGCAGGACGAGCGCTACGATCACCACCCACGCCGTGAAAGCGCCGCCCAGCGCGATCCCGAACCATCGAAGCCCTTTCCTGAGCACCCGGTCCCTCGCGGCTAGAGAGGTTGCGCGAGCCGCTCCCGAAGCGCGGACGGCCCCGCGGTCTCCACGAGCATCTCCCGGGCCGCCTCGGCGCCCTCCATGATCCGCTCCTCCGCTTCCTCCATCAGGACCACGTCGGTCCCCTCCACCACGTAGCTCGCCCGCGCGAGCGCATTCTGCGCGGCGTCGTCCCACCCCACGGCGGCCGCCGCGAGCGCCGCGAGGATGTGCGCCTCCCCGTCGTCTTCCCGCTCCTCCGACGCCTGGATCAGGGCCTCGGCCGCCTCCTCCTCCATCCCCAGCTCCACGTAGACGAGCCCCAGGAGCAGACGGGACCACGAGTCGTCCGGCGCCAGCTCCAGCGCCGCCTCGAACTCCTGGACCGCGGCCTCCAGGTCCCCCTTCAACGCCAGGGCGGAGCCCAGCTCCGCGTGCGCCGTGGGATCGTCCGGCGCGAGATCGATCGCCGCCCGCAAGTGCTCCAGCGCTTCGGCGAACATGCCCGACCGGGCGAGATACGAGCCGTACTGCAGCCGCGTGGTGGGAATGTCGGGGCCGGTCAGCGCCGCCGCACGCAGCGCGACCTCCGCTTCGGGATCGTCGAACGCCGCCAGCCCGGACCCGGCCATCGCCAGCAGGTGAGGATCCATGGGGTCCTCGGCCAGACAGCGCCGGAAATACTCGTACGCCACGCCGTCGTTGCCCAGCTCCCGCTCGGCAACGCCCAGCCAGCAGAGGAGGTATGGGTCATCCGGATTCTCGTTCAACGCATCGTGCAGCAGATCGGCCATGTCCGCCCAGCGCCCCTCCTCCCCCAGCGCGAGCGCCCGGTGCAGAACCTCCTCCACTCCTGCCATGTCACGCTCCGTACTTCGCGAGGCGCCCCGCATGCGCGAGCGCCACGGTCATCAAGCTCTTCGCGGGCATGATCCCGAGTTCGCCCTTGAGGCATTCGCGCTCGCCGAATCCCCGGACCTCCGGATTGCCCCGCGCCCATTTCGATACCAGGAGGACCGGGACCGGGTGCCACGAGTGTGCGCGCCACCGCGAGGGCGTCGAATGGTCCCCCGTCACCACCAGCACGTCCGGCCCGAGCGCCTCGATCCGCGGGATCAGCCGGTCGATCGCTTCGATCGCCGCGACCTTCGCCGCGAAATCCCCGTCCTCGCCCCGCGCATCCACGGCCTTGAAGTGAATGAAATGGAAGTCGTAGGCGTCGAACCCGGACTCCAGCGTCGCCACGCTCCCCTCGTCCGTCTCCGCGATCGGCTCCACATCCATGCCGAGCAGCCGCGCCAGGCCCCGGTACATCGGGTACCGCGCGATCGCCCGGGAGCGGAGCTTGTACCGGTCCGCCATGGACGGGTAGCGACGGTACTCGGCGAATCCCCGCGCGAGCAGCGCGTTCGCCTGCGGCTCGTCGGCCAGCACCCGGTTCGCGCTGTCCAGGATGTCCTGCACGATGCGCGCGGTCCGCTCCGCGCCCTCGGCCAGTGCCCGGACGTGGAGGGGCGGCACGCCCGTCTCCTGCGGATCGGTGTCCGACAGCTCGGCAGACAGTCCCTCCCCGCGCAGCACCAGCACGGCCCGGTGCTCCTTCTCCGACTCGAAGAACACCTCCACGCCCTCCGGCGCCTCGACTTCCGCGCGCAGGCGCTCCACGAGGGCCCGGTTCTTGGAATCCGACGGCCGACCGGCCCGCCGGTCCACGATCCGGCCGTCCGCATCGACGGTCGCGAAGTTCAGCCGCGCGGCAACGTCCCCCTCCCGCAGGTCGAAGCCCACCCCGAGCGCGCTCAGCACGCCGCGCCCGATGTTCCACCGAATGGGATCGTAGCCGAACAGCGCGAGGTGGCCGGGCCCGCTCCCCGGCGAAATGCCGGGAGCCACGATCCGCAGCATCCCCGTCGCCGCCCGGGGGGCGAGCCTGTCCAGATTCGGCGTGGCCGCCGTCTCCAGCTCGGTCCGGCCGGTTTCCGGATCCGGCAGCCCGCCCAGCCCATCGATCACCACGAAGACGATCTTGCTCTCGCCGCGTTCGACCAGCTCATCGGGTAGTTCGACCATTTCCGCGATCCTTTCCGTGCGCGCATCGACTGCCGTGGAACGTGCGCCGCCCGCGCGCGATCCATCGCTACGCCGTCCGCCCCGGGCACCAGGAGCCGGCCGCGGACCGCGCATGCCGAAACGTTGATACTATGACCCCGTTCCCGCACGGCAAGCCCCCGGGCCGTGTGCAATCCGTGTTCCGCCACGCTATACTACCGTCCGCCGCCAGCGGCGCCGTCCCGCTCGGTACGGCACCGCAGCGGCCGGGCGGGCCCGCGGGCCCGCAGAGGCAGTCACCCCCAAACGGAGTGCCGAGCATCATGCGCCCGTTCGCAATGGAGCGCTGGCAGTCGACTTACGAAAACCGCGTCGCCTACAACCTCTCCGAGAGCGGGGTCCACCCCCTCACCCTCGGCGAGCTGGTCGAACTGGCGGGCGATTCCACCGCCCTCGAATCGACCCTCCTGGGCTACGGCCAGTCCAACGGATCGGACGAGCTGCGCGCCCGCATCGCCGCGCTCTACGAACCCGTGGCCGACGTCGACGTCGTGGTCACGAACGGCAGCGCCGAAGCGAATTTCGTCACGCTCTGGCGCCTCGTCGAGCCGGGCTCCGAGGTCGCCATCGTCGTCCCGAACTACATGCAGGGCTACGGCCTCGCCGAGGCGTTCGGCGCCCGGATCACCGAGATCTGGCTGCGCGAGGAGCTCGGCTGGCAGCCCGACCCGGACGAGATCGAACGCGTGATCGGCAACCGCACCCGCCTGGTGCTCGTGACGAACCCGAACAACCCCACCGGCGCGATCCTCTCGCCGGAGGCGCGGGCCGCCATCATCCGTGCCGCCGACCGGGTCGGCGCGTGGATCCTCGCGGACGAGGTCTATTCCGGCGCCGAGCTCGATGGTCCGGAAACGCCGTCGTTCCTCGGAGAGTACCCCCGTACCGTGGCAACGGGCTCGCTCTCCAAGGCGTACGGACTCCCGGGGCTGCGCATCGGCTGGGTGGCGGCGCCGCGGGCGCTCGCCGCCGACCTGTGGGCCCGTACGGACTATACGACGATCTCGCCCGGAGAGCTCACCGACCGCCTCGCGACCCTCGCGCTGGACCCGAACGTCCGGCCCCGGCTCCTCCAGCGGACCCGGGCCATCCTGCACGAAGGGCTGGACCGGCTCGAACGCTGGGCCCGGGCCGATGACGCCCTGGTGTACCGACCGCCCGACGCCGGCGCGATCTGCTATATCCGCTACCGCTACGACATCCCGTCCCTCGAGCTCGCCGAGCGGCTCCGCGTCGAGCAGGACGTGCTCGTGGTGCCCGGCGCGCACTTCGGCATGGACCGGTACATCCGGATCGGCTACGGTCTCCGGGGAGACCGGCTGACCGAGGCCCTCGACCGCGTGCGCCGCACCCTGGAGACGCTCCCCGTGCGGGACTGATCCCGCCACATCGAGAACCGATCGATTCGACCCTATCGTGCGACGCATGGCCGGGTGCCGCGCACCCGGCGATGCGCCGCGCCATTGCTCGCCTTCCGGCACGCGCCTTGCCCCTCTGACATCCCGGCAACCCGGCATTTTCTTGCGAGCGGGGCGCCGGCCGGGATGGAGGGGTCCGCTGCGGCGCGCCGGCCGTCGAGGGCGTCATGGCCAGAATCATGATCGTGGAAGACAACCCGGATCTCCTGACGATCCTCCGGGATCTGCTCAGCGCGGAGCACGACGTGGCCACCGCGCGGAGAGGGGAGGAGGCCGTGGACCTGGCGCCATCGTTCCAGCCGGACCTGGTGATCCTGGACCTCCAGCTCCCGTCCATGGACGGGATCGAGGCCGGCCGCTGGATCAAGCGGCAGCTGGCGCCGAAGCGCGTCGCGATCCTGGCCCTGACCGCCCTGGCACAGGACGGGGACCCGGAGGCGGTCCTGGGGTCCGGCTGCTGCGACTCGTACATGGCCAAGCCCGCGTCGCTCGACGAGATCCGGGCCAGGGTGAACGAGCTGTTGGCGGGCCGGAGAGTCGCATGATCCTCGGGCAGCCGACACCGCCGCGGCCGGTCGGGATGTTGACGACCCAGGGGGTGCGCGCCAGGCGCCGGCGCGACCGCGGCTACCCGTACGCCATCGGCGAGCGCATCGCGGGGGACCTGCTCGTGATCGGCCACCTGGCGGCCGGCCGGCTCGGCCACCTCTATCAGGTCTGGAGCACCGGGGAGTGGACCCCGCTGACGTGCAAGATCCTGGCGCCGGAGCTGCGGGACAATGCGCGCGCGGTGGCCGCGTTGCGCAGGGAGGCCCGCATCCTCCGCCGGCTCCGCCACCCGTCGCTGATCCGCGGGTTCGGCGAAGGGGTGCACGACGGCCTGCCCTACGTCCTCCTCGAGTACGTCGAAGGCCCCTCGCTCTTCGATCTGCTGGAGGCAAGGCCGCAGCGCAGGTTCGGCGTGGCGGACGCCGTCCGGATCGCGATCCACGCGGCTGCCGGGCTCCACCACCTCCACCGCAACGGCTGGCTGCACCTGGACCTGAAGCCCGCGAACCTGCTGTTCCGGGACGGGCGCCCGGTCATCGTGGATTTCGACGCCGCGCGCGCCATCCGTCCTCGGCGCCGGCCACGGAACTCGCTCGGCACCGCGCCGTACATGGCGCCCGAGCAGATCCGGCAGCAGCCGCTCTCTCCGGCCGCCGACGTCTACGGCCTCGGCGCCGTGCTGTACGAGATGCTCACCGGCCGATGGCCGTTCGAGGCGGTCTTCAACGGGGATGAAACCCGGACGGGCGACGAGCGCAACTTCCCCCAGCTCGGCGCCGAGCCGGCTCCGCCGCCACGCCGGTTCAACCGCGCCATCCCCCCATCCCTCGAGCGGATCGTGCTCCGCTGCCTCGATCCGAATCCGGACCGCCGGTTCCCCACGATGCACCACGTCCTGCTCGCCTTGACCGCCGAGCTGTCCGAACCCGTATCGCTCTGGCCGCAGGGAGTGCGCGCGGAGCGGAGAACCGAGCCCAGGTCGTGAGCGATGCAGGCACCGGCGACGTCGCCCCGGAACGCACCGCAAATCACGGGCGCTCTCCCCGGCACCCCGCAGGCTCGGCGCGCCGATTGCACGGATCCCGCACCGCTCACCGTCCGCGGAGCTACAGCCGGCGCGGTCGTGACACCCGGCCCGGGGACCACCCAAGAATGACGCGCAACGCACAGCAGAACGAGTCCGAGGCCCACCCCCGTGCGCACCGGCGCGGCGCCCTGGTCCGGTGGCTGCTCGACCGCGAGCTCCTCCGCGGACCGTTCCTCTTCGCCGACTACTGGGCGAGCGTCCTCGGACTCGAAGGCGTGATCCCCGACCGCCACCTGAAGAACCGCTGGGTCGACCGCGCCCTGTACCGCCTCGGCCTCGACCGCCCGGACCTCGAGATCCCCCGGACCCGATCCTACCTGATCCTGTCCCTGATCGGCCCCTTCCTCTTCCCCTTCCGCTCCTTCCGCCGCCTCGGCAAGTACCGGTTCCGGTACTCCCCGTCCGTCGGCGAGGACATCGTGCGCGCCCTCGACGCGTACCGGCTCCGCCTGGAACCCGTGGGCCCCGGCCGCGTCCGCGTCCGCAAGGACGACCACATCCTCGCCGACGACGTCCTCGACCCCTTCGTCATCTCCGGGTTCTCGAGCCTCTTCTGGGCGGCGAACAAACTCCCGCTCGCGTCCTTCTCCGCGATCCTGCTGATCGCCATCCTCACGCCGCTCCTGGACGCCGCCGGCCTCCTCGGCCTCACCACCGCCTACTGGATCCCCGCGGGCTTCCCGCTCCTGACCGCGCTCCTGTACCTCGTCTACCGCGAATGGGGAACCGCCATCCTCGGCGCCCTCCCCGTGATCGTCGGCAGGTACCTGCTCGTGCTCCTGCACCCGGGCGCCCAGCAGGCCTGGGGCGCGTTCTTCTGGGCGCTCGCCGCCCTGTTCGTGCTCTACCTGTTCGCGGATTGGTTCTTCATACCACGTCCCATCCCGCCCGTTCTGATGCTCTACTCCGACCACGGCCCGGCCAGCCCGTACGACCGCGATGGCGACCGCCCGTACTGGCTCCGCGGCCACGTATACTGGGTCTGGCGCTACCTGATCCTGACGCCGGCGGAGCTGAACAAGTTCTGGGAACGGGATTGGGAACGGGTGGAGCTGTGGATCCGCGCGGACGGAGAGGAGGCGGGTACGCTCGAATGGGTCGTCACCGACCTGCACTACCGCGAGCTCTGGATCCCCTTCGAGAACCTCGGCTCACCCGAGTCTCTCGCCCGGGCACGATCCGAGGCCGACCGCGCCCGCCGCGCACACCGGCCGGGCATCTGGCTCGTCGAGGTCGACGCGAACCTCGTCTTCCACTACCCGTACATCCGGACCGTCTCGTTCCTGCCCGAGAAGGATGGGATCCCGGCGCACAGCATCCTGCACCTGGCGGCGGCGCTGTGGAAGCGCCCCAGGGAAGACCGGATCGAGCCCCACGTGCTGGCCATGAACCGGGCCCGCCTCCAGATCGGGACCGCCGTGCTCGGCGATGTCCCGGAGGTCATCGCCCCCCGCACCGCGCGCCACCTCTTCGCCCAGCCGTGGACGTACTGGCGGTACCCGCTCGGCGCGGCAAGGCGCCGCGAGGAGTGGCTCTACGAGTACGAGCGCTCGAAGGAGCCGCCCCTCGCGGCGGACCCGACGCTGCAGATCAAGCAGAACCGGGCCTAGACGGCGCCGGCCCGCTCGACCCGCATCACCGCGTGCTCTCGGCCGAGCTGCGGGCCGGCTTCTGGCACTGCGGCCACGACGTGGGCATCCGCGGCCCCGGCCCCGCCGCCGCCTGCCGCGTGGCGCTCGCCACGAACTCCCGCTGCGTGCGCGAGATCTTCTGCGGATCCTCCGACGCCAGGTACGCCAGCATCGCCGTGAGGACCGCGTTGTTCTTCACCTCGTCGATGACGATCTTGTCGAACGTGTCCCGGTTCGTGTGCCAGGTGTACGTGCCGTACGCCCAGTGCAACGAGCTCAGGTTGAACGCCGGCGCGCCGTAGCACACGAACGACGCGTAGTCGCTCCCGCCCGAGCCCGGGAAGCCCGGAACCACCAGGTCGATGTGCCGCGTGATCTCCTCCGGGATCTGGGCGAACCACCGGCCGAAATGCGCGCCGGCGTCCACCAGACCCTGCATCGAGATCGTCGTCACGCGGCCCGTTCCGTTGTCCTGGTTGAACAGCGCCTGGAGCCCCTGCACCACCTCCGGGTGGTCCTCGGCGAACGCCCGCGAGCCGTTCAGGCCCTGCTCTTCACCGCCCCACAGCCCGACCAGGATGGTGCGCTTCGGGTTCGGGTACACGGCCTTGAGGATCCGCATCGCCTCCATCATGGTGACCGTGCCCGTGGCGTTGTCCGTCGCGCCCGAGGCGCCGTCCCACGAGTCGAAGTGCGCCGACAGCAGCACGTACTCGTCCGGCTTCTCCGTGCCGCGGATTTCCGCGATGGTGTTGAACACCGGGACCTCGCCCAGGAACTCCGCCTCCGCGTTCACCCGCAGGACCGGGCCCTGCCCACGCTCCGCCAGCCGGAACACGAGCCCGTAGTCCTCGCAGCTCAGGTCCAGCGTCACCGCCCGCTCGGTCCGCGCCTGGAAGATCTTGTTGACACCCCAGCCCTGGGACCAGAGCGACGTCAGGATGCCCACCGCCCCGGCGGCTTCCAACCTCCCCGGCAGCGTCCGCGCGTCCACGCCGGCCCGGCTGAGCCGCGCGTTCCACGCCTCCCGCGCGGCCTGCCGCTCCCGCTGCATGCGCTCGAACAGGCCCGGCGGAGAGAACTCCCGCCAGTTGTCATCCGGCCGGCACGTCGGCTCCGCGAAGGAAATGGCCACGAACTTGCCCCGGGCCTCCGGCAACCACGCCTCGAACTCCGCCGGGCTCGCCACGTCCGGGAACACCACGACCGGCGCCTCCACCGGCCCGTTCGTGCCCGGGCTCCACGCCAGCATCGTCCCCTCCAGCGTCCGCACCCGCGGCGCGATCAGGTCGATGTGCGTGATCCCCCGCCGCCAACCCCGCCACGTGCCGTACTGCTCGTTCCTGGCCTCGATCCCCCAGCTCCGGAACATCTTCACGGCCCAGTCGTGCGCCGCGTTCATCCCCGGGGAGCCCGTCAGCCGCGGCCCGATCGAGTCCGTGAGCACCTGCGCCAGGTCGTAGACCTTCGAACGATCCATCCCCTCTTCCCAGATCTTCCGGATGATCGGATCGTTCGTCGGGAACGTCTGCGCCGACCCCTGCACGGGCAAGGACCACAGCCCGATCGCGACCAGGGCCGCGATGCGTATCCGCTTCATCTCTCCTCCGATCAGCAACGCGCGGCCGGCCCGGATCCGCGTGCCGCCCTCGCACGCGAGCCGGCCGCGCCGATCCCCATCTCCCGGCACCACGCCGGATGTCGTTTTGCAGGAGATTCGCATCGAAACGGCTCCCGGGCAAGCCGGGCCGCGGCTCCACCGCTCATCCGCGGACGGCAATCGGTGCCGGGCTCACACCCGGCACCGTCCCGAAACGCCCCGCGTCACGCCGCCGCCGGCCGCGTACCGGGCCGCAGCCCGCCGAATCCCGCCTCCGGCACCACCGTCCCCCCGCCGATCCGCTCGATCGGGCGCCCTTGAATGACGTTCGTGAGCTCCTCGTTGAGTTCCGCCCGGTTCCCGAGCGCGGCCAGCGTCGGCGGCCAGAGCCCCACGAACAGACCCAGATGCTTGCGCCCCATCACGTAGAACAGCGCCGACAGCCCGATGGTGGCCAGACAAAGGTTGTACCAGAACGACGCGTCGCCCGCCCGGGGCACGCGCAGCATGGGATCTCGCATCGCAACCTCCTGTGCTGCATTGATTTACGCGACCAGAAGACCAGCGATGCACGGGATGTGCCCCGGGCCGGGCCGGGCCGAAACCGCCGCCCGGCTCGCGGCCCGATCCGCCGCTGCAGCGTTCTATGGTCGAGGGAAGTTGCGCCCGGCGAGCCGGCCGAGCGCCGCGGCTAGGGGCCGGGGCCGTTGTCGGATCAGAATTCCCAGCGCACCCCGATCACCGGGATCGCGGGCAGGCTCACGAGCGGCCGCGGCTCGCCCGGGAGCGCGGCGTCGTGATAGTAGAAGAGCGCTTCCCGGTGGCTCAGCGCGTTGAAGATCTTCGCGTACGGGAGGACCGCCACCTCGCGGCCGTTGACCCGGAACCGCCATTCGGCGCCGAGCACCGCGTCCAGCCGGAAGAACGCGTGGTCCAGCCCCTCCTTCTCGACGGTGCTGGAGTGCCCGCTGTAGTTCAGCGCGGGCGCGTGTTCGAGCCCCGCCCGGATCTCCGCGGCCGGATCTTCCAGGACCAGCGAGGTATAGGGGAGGCCCCGTCCGTACGCCCCGGTGAGCTGGAAGTGGATGGGGCCGTTCGACAGCCCGATCCCCGCAGCCCCGAGGTGGCGGGTCCTGTGCCGCAAAGCCAGATCCACGGTGGACGGGACCCGGGCGATGGAGTAGCCGAGGGACGCGGAGAACCCCGGCACCGCGTACGTCCACGAGACGTCGAACCCCGGCGAGCGCCTCGCGGGCGTCCCGTCCCCTCCCGCTTCGTGGTGCCGCACGAACGCGCTCGCCGTGAGGGCGGACCGCTCCGACCGGCGAGACATCCTCAGCTCCACGTGGGTGGCGCGGGCCACGCCGACCTCGGCCACCACGTTGCCCGGAGTCTCGCCCGAACCGGAGATCGCGTTCTCCCGTTCGACCGCCGCGTAGGTCTGGGAGAACCGGCCCACGGAAAGCGTCAGTGCACCCGTCTCCCCGAGCAGCGTGCTGACCGAAGCCCGTGGGAGCACATCCCAATCGCCCTCGTCCGGGCGGTATCCGAGACGCACTCCCGCCCGTGCCGCTACCCGCTTCCCCGGCTGCCACCCCGCCTCCCCGTACGCCGCCACCGTCGTGACGGCCGCGTCCACGCAAGGCAGCGATGCCGTGCACGCCACCGGCCCGCCGGGCACCGGGGAGGTCACGTCGTACGCCGCTCGGCTCGTCCGGCCGAACCGGAGGCGCTCCACATCCACGCCCGCGGTGCCGCCCACCGCCCCCCACCTCCACCGCTGCTCGGCGCTCGCGGAGATCCGATCCATCACCGCCTCCAGGTGCCCGCCCGGCGCCGACAGGAGCGGCAGGTCCGCGATCCCGCGACTCACGGACACGTCCACCGAGCGCCGCGCCGCGGACACCCGGTCCTGCCACCCCACGGAAGCCGCCAGGTTCTGCCACGACGCCTCATCCGCACCCTGGTCCCGCGGGATCCGGATCGTCTCCCGCGTGGCCAGCGCCGTCGCATGGACCCGCGCGCGCTCACCGGCCGCCACATCCGCCCGCGCCAGAACGTCCGCATAACCGTACCCGAACGGACGGGAGACCAGCGCGTCGACCAGCTCCGCGTTCACCCGCCGCCCCCCGACCATCACCCCCCCGGACTCGCCGAGCGGCAGCTCGAAACCCAGACGGCCCGTCAGCAGATCGAACTCGCCCCACGTCCTCGCCACGCCCGGCCCCGCCGGCCGCGTCGCGAAGTCCATGATGTAGGTCGTGCCGCCGTCGTACCGGGGGGAGATCCCGCCACCCCGCAACTCCGCCCCCGCCAGCAGGTCCGGGTCCAGCGGCGGGAGCATCCCCCCGAGATGCAGCGGAGCGTTGAGCGCCGCGCCGTCCAACAGCACACGCCCACGCTCCACGCTCGAGCCCCAGATGTACAGCACGTGCACCCGCCGCCCCCCGTCCCGGTCCGCAGGCGGCTCCCGCACCACGTCCGCCGCGACCATGTCCGCCAGCGCGCTCGCGGCCTGGGACGCGAACGACGCCGTGCGGTTCGCCACCGCAGGGTCGCCTTCCACCATCCCGTTCTCCGGACCGTTGCCGGACGAAGGCGGCGAGTCCCGCGACGCCTGCACATCGATCGCGGCGACCGGGACCGGCCGGACCACCAGCGGCACGTCCAGCGTCACCGCGCTCCCCGGCCGCAGCACGACCCGGAGCTCCGCATGCTCGTAGCCGGGATGCAGGACGCGCAACCGGTATTCGCCGCCCGCCACCGAAGCGAACGCGTACTCGCCCTGCGGCGTCGTGGTCGCCACCACGTCCAGCCCGGCACCCGTCAGCCGGACCACGGCACCGGCCACCGGATCGCCGGTCTGGGATTCGACGATGCGGCCACGCACCAGCGCGGCCGACTGCGCCGCGCCCCGGATCGGCACCAGGACCAGAGCTAACGCGAAGAGCGCTATGAGGATCGGGCGGTGCATGGGCGGCAGTCGGGGGTCGTGACTCGGGCCGCTACGGCCGAACCGGGATCGGAATTCCTGCCTCCAGCGCTTCCTCCGGGACCACACGGTCTCCCTCCGACCGGGCCACGACCACGTCGTCGACCCGGACCGTGCCCGCGGCGAGGGAGCGGGGCAAGGACACCCGTAGTACAGCAGAACGGTCCGCCAGATCCACGACCACGGACCCGTCCCGCGCCTCGAACCGGGGCGCCGCCGCACCGCTCACGTCGACCCGCACGTCCCGCTCGTCCGTCAACTCCACGACGAGCCGCGAGCCGGCCGGCGCCGATCGGACCGCGATATCCATGACACCGTTTAGCGGCCGGACCACTACGCCCGCGCCCGAAGCCACCGACTCGTCCACCGCCGTGAGCGCCTCCCCGGGCTGACCGCCACCGCCCCGCAGGATCGGGAACGCCACGATGGCCGCGGATCCGGCCGCGGCCGTCACCAGCAGGATGGCCGCCGCCCACCGCCACGCCACCGCGACGCCAGGCGCCCGCGGTACGGCCCGCTCCGGCTCACGCGCAGACGCCGCCGCCCGGTCCGCCCCGCCCCCCGGCACCACCCGCAACACCGGCTTCGTCCCGGTTCGCGCCCCCAGCGCCAGGGGCAATACGTTCTCATCGGCCCACGCCGCGGGCTCCCCGGCATCCAGCCGCCCCATCGCCTCCGAAAACAGCGCGGACGCCTCCCGCAGCCGCGCCACCGTGCCGCGACACTCGATGCACGTGGCCACGTGCCGCCCCACGTGCTCCGCCGGCGCGCCCTCCAGCTCGCCGTCCACGTACGCCTGCAACGTATCTTCGGCTGGATGCCTCATCGCACGGTCTCCGCTTCGTACGCCGCCTGGAAACGACGCAGCGCCCGCATGGCCAGCGTGGGAACCGACTCCGGCTTCACCCCGATCACCTCCGCGATCTCCCGGTAGCGAAATCCCGCTTCCCGCATCAGCAACAGCTCGCGGTCCCGCGGGGACAACCGGTCCAGCGCCGCCCGCACCTCCCGGATCGTTTCCTTGCGCTCCAACTCCTCGTCCGGCGTCGACGACGGGTCCACCTCCTCCGGCGGCGGCGCCAAACGCCTCGCCGTCTCCCGCCGCCTCGCCGCGTCCCTCACCAGATTCAGCGCAACACGGTACAACCAGGCACGCCGATTCTCGATGACCCTGGTCGACTCGGCATCGATCAACCGGACCAGCGCCTCCTGCGCTACGTCCTCGGCATGATCCGGATCCCCGGTCAGCCGGTGCACCGTCCGCAACAGCTCACGGTACCACCTGACGTAGAGTGCCTGTGCGTCGCGCGAGTCCCCTACGACGGCTCCCCCTCGCTCGAGCTTCATCGTCTATCCCGCATTCTCTCCGCGGGCCGCGGCCGGCCGGCTCGTTCGCCCCGCAGAGCCGTTGCCTCACCGCACCTGGATCGTCTGCTCCGCGGTGACGGGCGTCTCCCAGACCGCATCCCCGTGCCGCGCCCGCCGACCGCGCACCCGCACCGTCCACTCCCCCGGCTCGCTCACCGATACCGTGGCGGCATGCGGCAGGAACGTCAGCACCCCGGTGCATGCCTCCGCGCCGGAGTGGGCGTCGTACGGCCGGATCTCGATCCTGTGCCCCCCCACCGCCAGCTCGTGGCCGTCCGCCCGCCAGCACCCGTTCGGGCCGATCGTGTACACGGTGATCGTGAACGGCTCCCCGGCGTCCACCACGGCCGGCGCATCGATCACCACCGGTGGCCACACCACCTGCCCCATGATCGGCGCCACGTCCCAGCGCACCGTGTCGGCATCCTTGCGGGTCGACGACCCCGGCTGGACAACGGCACCGGTGTACGCCTCCAGTTGCAGGATCCCGAGCCGCCTCAACGCGCCGGCCGGTTCCGTCACATCGGAGCACGCGGTCAGCAACACCGCCGCGGCCACCAGCATGGACGGACTCCGATACGCCGACCAGAACATGTATCCCCTCCAGAGCCGCACGTTCCGCGAGCTCGCCGGTCGCTCGCCAACGACTGCGTTCGACCACCCATGAGACGCACGAGCTCCCACGGTGATAACAACGTATGGCGGCCGGCCGGCCGCGCGGGCAATCGGCACGACGCCCCGGGAGCCTGCCCCGCCCGCGAACCCTGCCTCGCGCCGGGAACGCGGCCGCCCCGACGTCGCCCCCTCAACCGGATCCCCGCCGTGCCGGCCCCGACGGCTCCGCACACGCTCCCCACGCCGGGCCGGGTGTTGGCTCCCCGGGCCGCCGCGCGTCAATCCTTTGGATCGGGGCGACGACGCGGCCCGCCACCCCCTGCGGCTCCGGCAAGCCGCGCCGGCACGGCCCCCGCGTCCCACGGCGTACGGGAGGGAACGTCCATGCGCACCCGCACTCGCGTCACGGCAGCGGCCGCACTCGCCCTCGTGATCTTCGCGGCGGCCTGCGAGTCCATCTTCGGCCCCGAAGCCAGGCCGGCACCCAAGAAGATCACGGAGCTCCCCCGCGAGCTCTCCGCGGCCGAAATCGGCACGCTCCACGCGAGCAACGCCTTTGGCTTCGAGCTGCTCCGCCGGCTCCACGCCGAGGACCCCGCGAAGACGGTCTTCATCTCGCCCCTCAGCGCGTCCATGGCCCTCGGCATGACCATGAACGGCGCGAACGGCGAGACCTGGGAGGGGATGCGCACCGCCCTCCAGTTCGGAGACCTCGGCCAGGACGAGATCAACGCCTCGTACCGCGGCCTCCTCGACCTGCTCGGCGACCTCGACCCCGCCGTCACCTTCGAGATCGGGAACTCGATCTGGCACCGCCCGGGCTCCGAGCCGCTCCCGGCCTTCCGGCGGACCGTCGAAAGCGTGTTCGACGCCCAGATCCGCGGCCTCGACTTCGCCGATCCGTCCGCGGCCGCGACGATCAACGATTGGGTCCGGCGCGTGACCCGCAACCGAATCCGAACGATCGTCGATCCGCCGATCCCGGCGAACACGATCACGTACCTGATCAACGCGATCTACTTCAAGGGGAACTGGACCGACCGGTTCGACGCCCAGCTCACGCACTCCGGGCCGTTCCACCTCCCGGGCGGCGGCACCGAGACGGTCCGGTTCATGGACCGGACGGGTGAAGCGCTCTACCACGTCACCGACAGGTACATGGCCGCGGAGCTGGCGTACGGCGGCCAGGCCTTCGCCATGACCATCGTGGTGCCCACGGGCGACGTCGCCATCGCCGACCTCATCGACCACCTCGCCTCCGGCGGCTGGGCCGAGCTCGTCGAAGGGCTGCAACCGGCCAGGATCCGCGTGCTCCTGCCCCGATTCGAGCTGGAGTGGGAGGCTGCGCTGAACAACGCGCTCATGGCCATGGGCATGGCCGACGCGTTCTCCGGCAGCGCCGACTTCTCCCGCATGTTCCCGTCCGGCGGCCAGATCAGCGAGGTCAAGCAGAAGACCTTCCTCGAGGTCGATGAGGAGGGCACCGAGGCCGCCGCCGCGACCAGCGTCGGGGTCGTGGTGTGCCTCTGCGGCCCGCCCGAGGTGCGCGCGGACCGGCCGTTCATCCTGGCCATCCGGGAGCGCCTCTCCGGGACCATCCTGTTCATCGGCGCGATCGTGGAGGCGCCGAAGTCGAAGTGAGCCGCGTCGCCGGCCGCTCGAACCGGATGCCGGGTCTTCCTGGGCGACGTCGCACGGCCGCCTCACCGGCGGAGCGGCCGCACTGCCGGGCGGAGACAGGCCCCGAGGCACGGTCCCCACCGTTTCCCTCGAGGGCCGGAGGAAGGGCGGGGCCTACAACCTGACCCGCCGCAGGAGCTGGGCGTTCAGCGCCACGATCACCGTGCTCGCCGACATGAGGATCGCGCCCACCGCCGGGTGCAGCACGATCCCCTGGCTGGCGAGCACGCCCGCGGCGAGGGGGATGGCCACGATGTTGTAGCCGGCGGCCCACCAGAGGTTCTGGACCATCTTCCGGTACGTGGCCCGGCTCAGCTCGATGATCCGCGGCACATCCCGCGGGTCGCTCCGGACCAGCACCACGTCCCCCGCCTCCACGGCCACGTCCGTGCCCGCGCCGATCGCCACGCCCACGTCCGCGGTGAGCAGCGCCGGCGCGTCGTTCACGCCGTCCCCCACCATGGCCACCCGCCGGCCGCCACGCCGGAGCTCCCGGACCTTTTCCACCTTGTCCGCCGGCAGGACCCCGGCGAAGACCCGATCGATCCCGAGCTCGGCCGCCACCGCCTCCGCCACCGGCCGCGCATCGCCGGTCAGCATCACGACCTCGATGCCCAGGCCGTGCAGGCGTTCCACCGCCTCCCGGGACTCCGGCCGGATCCGGTCCGCCACCGCGAAGACCGCCAGCGCCCGCCCGCCCTCCACGAGCACGATGCTCGCCTGGCCGCGCGCAGAGGCACGGTCCACGACGGACCCCAGTTCCGCGGGCAACTCCACGCCCAGCCGTTGCAGCAGCGCGGGGCCGCCCACGTACAGCTCCCGCCCCTCCACCACCGCCCGGACCCCGTGCCCCGGGATCGCCTCGAAGTCCCGCGCGGGAGGGACGTCCAGCCCCTGCTCCGCCGCGCTCTGGACGATCGCCTGGGCGATCGCGTGCTCGCTGTCCCGCTCCACCGCCGCCGCGAGCCGCAGCGCCGCCCCGGCCGAGAGCCCCGGCGCCGCGGCCCCATCCACCACCCGGAACTCGCCCAGCGTCAGCGTCCCCGTCTTGTCGAATACCACCACATCCACCCCCCGCGCCTCCTCCAGCCCCCGCCGGTCCCGGACCAGGAGCCCGCTCCGCGCCCCGAGCGTCGTCGAGATCGCCACCACCAGCGGGATCGCGAGCCCGAGGGCGTGCGGACACGCGATCACCAGCACCGTCACGACCCGCTCGATCGTGAACGACGCCGACGCGCCCACCGCCGACCAGACCGCCAGCGTCACCACGCCCGCCCCCACGGCGACCAGCGTCAGGAGATACGCCGCCCGGTCCGCCAGCGCCTGCGCCCGCGACCGCGACGCCTGCGCCTCCTCCACCAGCCGCATGATCCCCGCGAGCGCCGTCCGGTCCCCCGTCCGCGTCACCTCCACCCGCAACGAGCCCGACCCGTTCACCGTGCCCGCCACTACCTCGTCCCCCTCCCCCTTCTCCACCGGCCGCGACTCCCCGGTCAGCATCGACTCGTTCACCGCGCTCCGCCCCTCCCGCACCACCCCGTCCGCCGGGATGCCCGCGCCCGGCCGGATCAGGACCACGTCCCCCGCCGCGAGCTCCGAGACCGGGACCTCTTCCACCCTCCCATCCACCTCCCGCACCGCCGTGGCCGGGAGCAGCGCTGCCAGCTCCCGCAACGCCCCGCTCGCCTGCTGGATCGAACGCATCTCCATCCAGTGGCCGAGCAGCATCACCGTGACCAGGGTGGCCAGCTCCCACCAGAGCGCCATCCCCGGGAAGCCGAGCGTGACTACCAGGCTGAACCCGAACGCCACCACGATCGCGAGCGCGATCAGCGTCATCATCCCCGGCTGCCGGCTCCGGAGCTCCCGGACCGCGCCCTGCACGAAGACCCGCCCGCCGTACACGAAGACCGCCGTCCCGAACACCGCGGGGAGGTACGCCGAGCCCGGAATCGCAGGCGCCCGGTAGCCCAGCCAGCTCTGGACCGGCTCGCTCCAGATCAGCGTGGGGACCGTGAGCGCCAGCGAGATCCAGAACCGGTCCCGGAACATCTCCACGCTGTGCCCCGCGTGCCGGCCGCGTTCCCCGGGCTCCGCGTGCCTGGCGTGCGCGGCGAGGGCGCCGTGCCCCCCATGGGCTCCGGGCCGGGCGCGTTCGCCCGGCTCGACGTGCGGAGCCTGCCCCGGTACGGGTTCGTGCCCACCATGGGGGCCGTGGGGTTCGGGAGGGGCCTTTCCGCCGCCGTGCCCGGCCCGCCCGGCGGCCCTCCCGTGCGCGGCATGGCAGGCGTCCGCACTCCCGTCATTGTGGTCAGTCTGGTCAGGGCGGCCGCCGGCCAGCGGGTGCGCGCCGCGCCGCGCATCCTCGGCAGGGGATCCATGCACCCGCTGCGCGCGGTGGCTCGCGTTCTCCCCCTCCACGGCGGAGCCGGCTTCTCCGGGACCGATAGGACCACGGTGACCCTCCGGGTCGCCATGCGCGGCGCGGCCGCCATGGCCGGCGCGATCGCCGGCCGCACCGCGTCCGCCACGACCGCCCCGATGGCCGACATCGCCACGGGCGCCGTGCTCAGCCAGACCCGAATGGTCATTTTGGTCGTTTTGACCAGAATCTCGAGCGCGCGCTCCGGGCGCGGTTTCGGTGGTGGGAGCGGGGTGGATACGTTCGGCGGCGTGGTCGTCACCAGCGGGAGAGTCGGCGCCGTGGGCGGCCCCGGCCCGGTGGCCCTCCGCGGCCCGCGCCTCGGTACCCGGCGGCTCCTCCGCAGGGGTGCGGGCCGCCGGCCGGCCCGGCCGTTCGGAGCGGCCCGGCGCGGCGGACGGGTCGCCCGGCGGTCGGCCGTCGCGACCGGTGGGGTCGGGGTGGGGCGGGCGAGTGAGGTCGTCAGGCATGGGCACCGCCGCTGTCGTTGATCGGCGCCGCGGATCGCGGCCGGGCCGACCCTCGAGGCGCCGAGAGGCNCCGATCCCGGGTCGTGAACCGGGCACCGAACCACCGCAAGCGGGAAGCCGCGCCGCGGGAACCCGCGCCGGGAATCCGCAGCCCGTCGCACGTTTGCCGACGCCCTTGCCCGCCGGGGAGGATCCGCGTCCCCCGTCTCACGGAGTCGTCCGCGGCACCTCGATCACCGGCGAATCGGGAAGCGTCCCCGCCGCACCCGCCTGTGGACGAACTTCCGGCGGCTGCGCGCCGGGAAGCGGCCGGATCCGGGGCGAGACCCGACCATCGCTGCCGCAACGCCTGTGGGCGAGACCGCCACTGAACGTCGCCGTGTCCGCCCTCCGGACCGACGACGCTCCCGCGCCTGCGCTCGCAGACGCCGANCGCCATGCAGCGTCCGGAGAAGGGGCTGCCGTGACCGCGACCGGAGCGCCTGCACCGGGTCGGCCGGATGCGGAAAACCCCGCGCAAGTCATTGACCTGCGCGGGGTTCGGAGTGCGCCCGAGAGGATTCGAACCTCTGACCTTCGGCTCCGGAGGCCGACGCCACCGCTTTTCTCGCGCGCGGGCCAATCCTTCCTAATCCGGCGCAAGTTCAAGCTATCCAATCAGTAACACAGCCTGTATCGGTAGCCCGGGCGCCGGCCGGCGACGGCCAGCACCGGGGTCATTTGGTACTGGGATTGGTACTGCCCGCGCCCGCTCCCGCGTGGCGCGGCGGGATCCTCTTTGCCAACCATGGGCTGATGCTCCGGGACGGGTCGACCGTGGGCGAGCGGTTCCGGGAGGGGGCCGATCGGCTGTTGGGGACCGGGCTCCTGCAACTCACTGCCGGCGGTGACTGACGATGGCCGACCGCGGAGAGTACCGATCGATCTACGTCGCGCTGGTCGACGACCCCGACTACCGGGCGCTCTCGCCCCAGGCGCGCCTGAGCCTGCTGTCGCTCAAGCTGATTCTGGGGCCGTCCGGCATCGGCGTCGTGCGGGCGCTCGAGGCCGAGCTGGTGGCGCTCACGGGCCATTCGGCCGCGGATGTCCGGGGCGCGATTGAGGAGCTGATCTCCGGCGATTGGATCGCCGTGGAGAGCAGCGTGGTCTGGCTTCGGAACGGACTGCGCTACGAGCCCTCGAAGCCGCTATCCAGCGAAAATGGGCGAAAAGGGATCAGCGCGCATCTCGAGGCCCTGCCACGGGTCCGGCTGGTCAACCGGTTCGCCGAATACTACGGGCTGCCGATCCCGTTCCCCGAACTCGAATCCCCTCCGGACCCCCTCCCCGACCCCCTTCGAAGGGGGTCCGGTACCCCCTCCGAACCCCCTACCGAAGCAGGGATGAGGGATGAGGGAAGAGGGATATATACGAGCGAGCTAACTACTACGCGCGCGCACGCGCGCGAGGAACCCGGGTCCGATCCGGCTGCCATCCCGGACGCCGACCCGGCAGCGCCGGTGGTGATCCCCTTCCCCGGCGCCTCCGAGGGGCTGCCATCCCCCGAGGAGCAGGCGAGCCGCGCCATCATGCTCGCCAACAGGGGCATGCGCGAGAACCCGGCGATCGGCGAGGCCTACACCCCGATTCCGCCGGGGCACTCGAGCAGGCAGGTCGTGCTCGCCTGGATCGCCGAGGGCATCAGTTGGGAGGCCATCCAGGCGGCTGTCTACGAGACGGCCCGGACCTATCGCCCCCAGGAGCACCGCCGGCAGATCACGACGATGCGCTACTTCGACGGACCGGTGCGGGAGGAGCATGCGCGCCGCCTTGCCGCGCAGGAACCCGCACCGAAGGCCGGCCGCACTGCCTCTGCGTCCGGCCGCGGTCGACAGGGGCGGGCTACGCCGAGGCCTCCGGAGCACGACTACTCGCACCCGACCGAGACTCCAGAGGAGATCGCATGGAGCAGGTGAAGATCGGGCCCGGGACGCTCCGCGAGATCATGGAGCGGGCCCAGAACATGTCGCGCGAGGAGATCCTCGCCGAGCGGGAACGGCTTGCCCGGGAGCTCCGGGAGAGCCAGCCCCGGCCGACGGTCCCGGCGCCGCGGATCCCCAGGAAGTTCACCGGCCGGAGGCTCACGGACTACGTGCCGAGGACGCCGAGCCAGAAGGTCGCGCTCGAGGCCGTCCGGCGGTTCTGCGACCTCGCGGCCGAGGGCCAGGGCGTCATGCTCGCGCTCATCGGTCCCGAGGGCACGGGCAAGAGCCACCTCCTCTACGGCGCCGCCCACGAGCTCTACCGGCGAGGCCTCCGGGTGTACGCCCGACCCTGGTACCTACTCGCCGACGAGCTCCGCTACGGCCGGCACGTCGAGCCGTACGAGGCGGACGGGCAGATCGAGTCCGTGCACCTCGAGCCCTGGCGGGTCCGCGCGGAGCTCTGGCGCCACCGGATCGTGCTGATCGACGAGGTCGAGTGGACGGCCGGCAGCGACCTCGACTACCGCGAGCTCAAGAAGTTCGCCTGCCACGCGTACGACAACGAGCTCGCCGTGATGATCACGACCAACTGGAACCCGCTCAAGGACATCATCGGCGCGCCGGCCGCGGACCGGTTCACTGAGATCGTGATCAATGGCCCGAGCGGGCGGAAAGCCAGGCAACATCAGGAGCACGAGGCGACAGGACCCGGGCCGAAACAGCGGTGGAATCAGCGGGTCGACCATGAGCGCGTCCCTGTCACCACGGAGGTGTGACATGCAGGACGTAGCAGTGCAGACTACCCATGCGGAACCGACGCGGCCGCCGATCGAAGCCGACTGGCCGCTCAATCGGGGGCACGTGATCGCGCTCGTCCTGTCACTTGCGATCTGGGTGATCGGGATTGCGGTGGTCCGAGGGTGCGACAACTGACGCGAGCTGAGAGATGATCGAGAAGGCGATGCAGGCGTGGCTGCGACGGGCAGCTACGGCCCGCCGGGGCGAGGGAGGTGGGGAGTGATTTTCCCGCAGATGCTCTTGGATCTGCACTGCGAGCTGATCGTGGATCTGTTCGCTGGCGGCGGTGGCGCGTCGCTGGGGATTGAGATGGCGACCGGGCGGATGGTCGACATCGCGATCAATCACGACCCGGCCGCGGTCGCCATGCACAAGGCGAACCATCCGCAGACCCGGCACCTTCTGTCGGACGTCTTCGAGGCGGACCCCCGCGAGGTCACCCAGGGCCGGCCGGTTGGGCTGCTCTGGGCATCTCCAGATTGCACGCATCACAGCAAGGCCCGGGGTGGCAAGCCGCTGCGCGATAGAGCGCGGCGCACCCGAGCGCTTGCGTGGGTCGTGACGCGGTGGGCA
>JGI25326J35508_1000428_pt1 | contig 32350 bp, 26 predicted proteins | sample HigsolmetaAR201D_FD_35508 | JGI IMG/M metagenome (IMG submission 35508)
GGAGCCGTACCGGCGGGCACTGCGGGTGATCCGGGCCCGGCTCACCGCCACCGCCGACGACATCCTGGACCAGCGGCCCGAACCCGGGCTCGACCTCGGACTGCCGCGCTACCGGGAGCCGGGCGAGCTGCTGGCCGACCTCGATGTCGTCGACGCCTCGCTGCGTGCCCACGGTGCCGCCGTGCTCGCCGACGACCGGCTGGGCCGGCTGCGGGAAGCGGTGCGCTGCTTCGGATTCCACCTGTGCGGGCTGGACCTGCGGCAGAACTCCGAGGTGCACGAGACGGTGGTGGCCGAGCTGCTGGCCTGGGCCGGGGTGCACCCGGACTACCGCCGCCTCGACGAGCCGGAGCGGGTGCGGCTCCTGGCCGCCGAGCTGGCCACCCGCAGGCCGCTCACCCGGCCCGGGGCGGCGCTGTCGGAGTTGGCCCGCTCCGAGCTCGACATCCTGGCCGCGGCCGCCGACGCCGTCGCGGTCTACGGGCAGGCGGCGATCCCGAACTACATCATCTCGATGTGCGAGTCGGTCTCCGACCTGCTCGAGGCGGCGGTGCTGCTCAAGGAGGCCGGGCTGCTCGACCTCACCGAACCGCGCTGCCCGGTCGGCATCGTGCCGCTCTTCGAGACCATCGACGACCTGCAGCGCGGCGCGGACATCCTGCGCGCCGCCCTGGCCGAACCGGTCTACCGGCGCCTGGTGGCCGCCCGCGGCGACCACCAGGAGGTGATGCTCGGCTACTCCGACTCCAACAAGGACGGCGGGTACCTGGCCGCGAACTGGGCGCTGTACCGGGCCGAGCTGGCGCTGGTGGAGACCGCCCGGCAGACCGGGATCCGGCTGCGGTTCTTCCACGGCCGCGGCGGCACCGTCGGCCGCGGCGGCGGGCCGAGCTACAACGCGATCCTGGCCCAGCCGCCCGGCGCGGTGAACGGGGCGCTGCGGCTGACCGAACAGGGCGAGGTGATCGCCGCCAAGTACGCCGAACCGCGGCTGGCCTACCGCAACCTCGAGGCGCTGGTCGCCGCCACCCTGGAGGCCACCCTGCTCGACGTGGAGGGCCTCGGCGACGACGCCGAGTCGGCCTACCGGGTGCTCGACGAGCTGGCCGCCCGCGCCGAGCGCGCCTACCGCGAACTCGTGCACGAGACACCGGGATTCGTCGACTACTTCACCGCCTCCACCCCGGTCGGCGAGATCGGGGCGCTCAACATCGGCAGCCGGCCGGTGTCGCGGAAACCCACCACGTCGATCGCCGACCTGCGGGCCATCCCGTGGGTGCTGGCCTGGAGCCAGTGCCGGGTGATGCTGCCCGGCTGGTACGGGGTGGGCAGCGCGATCGAGTCCTGGATCGGCGAGGACGGGTCGCGGCTGGCGGTGCTGCAGGACCTGTACCGGCGCTGGCCGTTCTTCACCACCGTGCTGTCGAACATGGCGCAGGTGTTGGCCAAGGCCGACATGGGCCTGGCCGCCCGGTACGCCGAACTGGTGCCCGACGCGGCCCTGCGGCGGCGGGTGTTCGGCATGATCACCGCGGAGTACGGCCGCACCCTGCGGATGCACCGGCTGGTCACCGGCCACGACCTGCTCGCCGACAACCCGGCGCTGGCCCGGTCGGTGTTCAACCGGTTCCCGTACCTCGAGCCGCTGAACCACCTGCAGGTGGAGCTGCTGCGNCGCTACCGCGCCGGCGAGACCGACGAGCTGGTGCGCCGCGGCATCCTGCTCACCATGAGCGGGCTGGCCTCCGCGTTGCGCAACAGCGGCTGAGCACGCCCGGGCCCACGAACGTGAGCGGGCGTGCGGGAATTCGCGTGGATTTCGCGCACCCGCTCACGTTCACGCCTGGGAGCGGCGGGGCAGCAGCGCCCTGACCACCCCGCGCACCGCGGTCTCGGTGGCGGTCAGCGGTGTCAGCGCGGTCTCGCCGATGCCGACGAGCCGCTCCACCCGGGTGACCACGCCCTCCATCCGCTCCACCACGGCGTGCAGCCGCGGCGCCAGCTCGTTGATGCGGGCCAGGGTGGCGTCGAAGACCTCCAGGGTCTGNTCGAAATGNGCCAGGGTGCCGTTCATCCCGGACATCGTGCGGTCGATGCCGGCCAGCGCCTCGTTCATCCCGGACAGGATGTCCTCGAGCTGCTCGACGGTCAGGTCGGCGTTCAGCGCGGCCTGGGCGAGCTTCTGGATGCGCTCCCGGCCCGTGCGCGTCCCGGCCCTGTCGGCACCCCGGTCAGCCATGCGGCCATTATGACCCCTCCGACCGAGATCACCGGGTTAGAGCCGGCTGGCCGCCTCCGCGTCCAGGAACCACACCGTGGCCTCCCGGCCCACCGCACCGGCGGCCGGCACATCGTCCGCGGCGGCCCCACCGATCGCGGCGGCCACCGCGTCGGCCTTGGCGGCCCCGCCGACCACCAGCCACACCTGCCGGGACCGGGTCACCGCGGGCAGGGTCAGGGTGATCCGCCGCGGCGGCGGCTTGGGCGAGTCGGTGACCGGCACCACCAACCGCTGCCGCTCGCGCACCGCGGCGGTGTGCGGGAACAGCGAGTTGACGTGTCCCTCACCGCCCATGCCGAGCAGGTGCACGTCGAACACCGGCGCGGGCTCGCCGGGCTCGGCGAACCGGCCGAGCAACCGCTGGTAGGCGGCGGCGGCCGCCTCGATGTCGTCGCCGAACTCGCCGTCGCTGGCCGCCATCGGGTGCACGTTGGCGGCCGGGACGTCCACCCGGTCCAGCAGCGCCTCGCGAGCCTGCTTGAAATTGCGTTCGTCGTCGTCGGCGGGCACGAACCGCTCGTCCCCCCAGAACAGATGCACCCGGCCCCAGTCGATCTCGCCGGCGCGCTCGGCCACCCGGCGCAGCAGCGCAATACCGCTGCCGCCGCCGGTGAGCACCACCAGCGCCCGGCCGCGGGCGGCGACCGCGTCGTTGATCGCCGACACCAACCGGTCGCCGGCCGCGGTGGCCAGCGCGGTGGCGTCGGGGAAGGTCTCGACGACCGTCGTCATACGTACTCCACCCTGTCGATGCCCTGCAGCGCCTCGTGGTAGATCTCGTCCGGATCCAGCCGACGCAGATCCTCGGCCAGACACTCCCGGGTTCCCCGGCGCGCCAACGGAATCAGCGCATCCGGCCGGCCGGTGCGGCGCAACGTCGCGGTGACCCCGTCCTGCGGCCGGCTCAGCCTGATCGTCCGGCCGGGCTGCACCAGCTCCACCTGCAGCGGGCCCACCGCGCGGCGCACCGGGCAGTCCAGCCGCACCGCCAGCCACCCGGCCAGCAGGTCCAGCGCCGGCTCCTCCTGCAGCCCGCTCACCAGCACGGCCGAAACCGGTTCGTACGGCGGCTGATCCAGCGCGGCGGCCAGCAGCGCCCGCCAGTAGGTGATCCGGCTCCAGGCCAGGTCGGTGTCGCCCGGTGTGTAGCCGTGCAGCCGGCCGCGGATGGTGGCCAGCGGATCCGGCGCCCCGGTGGCGTCGGTGATGCGGCGCACCGCGAGCCGGCCGATCGGGTCCTGCGCAGGCACGGCCGGGGCGGTGCCGGGCCACCACACCACGACCGGGGTGTCGGGCAGCAGAAACGGCAGCACCACCGCGGCGGCGTGGTCGGCCAGCGGGCCGGAGATGCGCAGCACCACCACCTCGCCGGCCCCGGCGTCGCCGCCGACGCGCAGCTGCCCGTCCAGCCGGGCGGTGGGTGCGCCGGCGTCGGCCGGCACCACCACGACGATCCGGCTGGGGTGCTCGCGGCCGGCCGAGACGGCCGCGTCGAGGGCCTCCTCGAACCCGTCGGGACCATCGGCGACGATCACCAGCGTGAGCACCCGGCCCAGGGTGACCGCGCCGCCCTCCTCGCGCAGCCGGGTGATGCGCTTGCTGATCTCGGTGGTGGTGGTGTCGGGCAGATCGACGATCACGGCCGCCGCCATTCCCGCCCGGAACGGCGCAGCATCTCGAACGCCGACGACGGGCCCCAGGTGCCCGCCTCGTACGGTTCCGGCCGCCCGCCCGACGCCCAGTACTCCAGCACCGGATCCAGGATCCGCCAGGACAGCTCGACCTCGGCGTTGACCGGGAACAGCGACGGCTCGCCGAGCAGGACGTCCAGGATCAACCGCTCGTAGGCCTCGGGGGAGTCCTCGGCGAACGCCGAGCCGTAGGAGAAGTCCATGTTGACGTCGCGGACCTCCATCGCACTGCCGGGCACCTTGGAGCCGAACCGCAGCGTGATGCCCTCGTCCGGCTGGATCCGGATCACCAGCGCGTTGGCGCCCAGTTCGGCGGTCATGGTCGCGTCGAACGGCAGGTGCGGCGCCCGCTTGAACACCAGCGCGATCTCGGTCACCCGGCGGCCCAGGCGTTTTCCGGTGCGCAGGTAGAACGGCACACCGGCCCAGCGGCGGGTGTCGACCTCCAGGGTGATGGCCGCGAAGGTCTCGGTGGTGGAGTCGGGGGAGAATCCCTCCTCGTCGAGCAGGCCGACCACCTGCCGGCCGCCCTGCCAGCCGGCGGTGTACTGGCCGCGGGCGGTGGTCTGCGACAGCGGCTGGGCCAGCCGGGTGGCCGAGAGCACCTTGATCTTCTCGGCCTGCAGCTCGGCCGGGCTGAAGTTGACCGGCTCCTCCATGGCGGTCAGCGCCAGCAGCTGCAGCAGGTGGTTCTGGATGACGTCGCGGGCCGCGCCGATGCCGTCGTAGTAGCCGGCCCGCCCGCCCAGGCCGATGTCCTCGGCCATGGTGATCTGCACGTGGTCGACGTAGTGGGCNTTCCACACCGGCTCGAACAGTTCGTTGGCGAACCGCAGCGCCAGGATGTTCTGGACGGTCTCCTTGCCGAGGTAGTGGTCGATGCGGAACACCGACTCCTCCGGGAACACCCGGTTGACCACCCGGTTCAGCTCGATCGCGCTGGCCAGGTCGTGGCCGAACGGCTTCTCGATCACCACCCGGCTCCACCGGCCCTCCTGGCGCCGGGCTAGCCCGGTGCGGTGCAGCTGCTCGCACACCACCGGGAACGCGTCCGGCGGGACCGACAGGTAGAAGGCGTGGTTACCGCCGGTGCCGCGTTCGACGTCGAGCCGGGCCAGGGTGTCGGCCAGCCGTTCGAACGCCGCGTCGTCGTCGAAGCTGCCCTGCACGAACCGCAGCCCCTCGGCGAGCCGGTCCCACACCTCCTGGCGGAACGGGGTGCGCGAGTGCGCACGCACGGCGTCGTAGACGATCTGCCCGAAATCCTCGTCGGCCCAGTCCCTGCGGGCGAACCCGACCAGTGAGAACGCGGCGGGCAGCAGCCCCCGGTTGGCCAGGTCGTAGATCGCCGGCATCAGCTTGCGGCGGGACAGGTCCCCGGTGACCCCGAAGATCACCATCCCGCACGGCCCGGCGATGCGCGGCATGCGCCGGTCGCGGGGGTCGCGCAGCGGATTGCGCCACCCGGCCGGGGCCGGGGCGATCAGCCCGGGTACGGGATGGTCGCCCGCCCCGGCGGCTCCGGGTGCGCCGTCGGCGGTCATTTCGCGGCGGCGAGCTGCTTTCCGGTGGCGTCGAGCAACTCCGCCCAGGACGCCTCGAACTTGGCCACGCCCTCGTCCTCGAGGACGGCGAACACGTCGTCGAGATCGACGCCCAGCGCGGTGAGCCGGTCGAAGACCTGCTGGGACTCGGCGGCCCGGCCGGTGACGGTGTCGCCGGTGATCACCCCGTGGTCGGCCACCGCCTCCAGCGTNTTCTCCGGCAGGGTGTTGACCGTGTTGGGGGCGACCAGCTCGGTGACGTAGAGGGTGTCCGGGTAGGCCGGGTTCTTCACCCCGGTCGACGCCCACAACGGCCGCTGCACCCGGGCCCCGTCGGCCCGCAGCGCCGCGAAGCGCGCACCGCCCTCGAACACCTCCTGGTAGGCCGCGTAGGCCAGCCGGGCGTTGGCCAGGCCGGCCTTGCCGCGCAGCTCCAGCGCCTCGGGGGTGCCGATGCGCTCCAGCCGGTTGTCGATCTCGGTGTCCACCCGGGACACGAAGAACGACGCCACCGAGTGCAGGTCGGACAGGTTGTGGCCGGCCTGCCGGGCGGCCTCCAGGCCGGCCAGGTAGGCGTCCATCACCTCGCGGTAGCGCTGTACCGAGAAGATCAGTGTGACGTTCACCGACACGCCCTCGGCCAGCACCGCGGTGATCGCCGGCAGCCCGGCCCGGGTGGCCGGGATCTTGATCAGCAGGTTGGGCCGGTCGACGATCTTCCACAGCTCGATGGCCTGCAGGATGGTGCGGTCGGTGTCGTGCGCCAGCCGCGGGTCCACCTCGATGGACACCCGGCCGTCGACCCCGTCGGAGGCCTCCCACTGCGGCCGCAGCACGTCGCAGGCCTCCCGCACGTCGTCGGTGGTGACGGTGCGGATGGCGGCGTCGACGTCGGCGCCGCGCTCGGCCAGCTCGGCGATCTGTGCGTCGTAGCTGGTGCCGCCCGACAGGGCGGCCTGGAAGATCGTCGGGTTCGTGGTGACACCCACCACACACCGGGTGTCGATCAGCTGCTGCAGGTTGCCGCTGCGCAGCCGCTCGCGGGAGAGGTCGTCGAGCCAGACGGACACCCCCGCCGCGGACAGCGCCGCGAGGTTCGCGTTCTGGGCCATCGTGGTCGCCTTTCGGTCGTGTCGCCCCGATCGATCAGTTGTTGAGGGTCCGCTCCGCGGCCGCGACGACGGCTTCCGGGGTGAAGCCGTACTCGCGGAACAGGGTCTTGTAGTCGGCCGACTCGCCGAAGTGCTCGATGGAGACGACCTCGCCGGTGTCACCGACCAGCTTGTGCCAACTCTGGGCGATCCCGGCCTCGACCGCCACCCGGGCCGACACCGCCGGCGGCAGCACCCGGTCGCGGTACTCGACCGGCTGGGCCTCGAACCACTCCACACAGGGCATCGACACGACGCGGGCCACCACGCCCTGCTCGGCGAGGATCCGCTGCGCGGCCACGCACAGCTGCAGCTCCGAGCCGGTGCCGATGAGCACCACGTCCGGGGTCTCGTCGGTGTCACCGCCGAGCACGTACCCGCCGCGGGCCACCCCCTCGCGGCTGGTGCCCTCCAGCACGGGCACGCCCTGGCGGGTCAGGCACAGCGCGACCGGGCCGCTGCGGGCGCCGCGGCGCAGCACGGTGTGCCAGGCGTAGGCGGTCTCGTTGGCGTCGGCCGGGCGCACCACCGACAGGTTGGGGATGGCGCGCAGCGCGGCGAGGTGCTCGATCGGCTGGTGGGTCGGGCCGTCCTCGCCGAGGCCGATGGAGTCGTGGGTCCAGACGTAGATCGGGTCGATGTCCATCAGCGCGGCGAGCCGCACCGCGGGCCGCATGTAGTCGGAGAACTGCAGGAAGGTGCCGCCGTAGGCGCGGGTCGGGCCGTGCAGCACGATGCCGTTGAGGATCGCGCCCATGGCGTGCTCGCGCACCCCGAAGTGCAGCGTGCGCCCGTACGGGTGGGCGGTGTACTCCTTGGTCGAGATCGACTCCGGCCCGAACGAGGTCGCGCCCTTGATCGTGGTGTTGTTCGAGCCGGCCAGGTCCGCCGAGCCGCCCCACAGTTCGGGCAGCTTCGGGCCGACGGCCGACAGCACCGCGCCGGAGGCCGACCGGGTGGCCACCTCCTTGGCGCCCGGCTCCCAGGTGGGCAGGTCGGCGTCCCAGCCCTCGGGCAGTTCGCCGGCGGTAAGCCGGTCCAGCAGCCGCTTGCGCTCCGGCTCGCGCTGCGCCCACGCGTCGAAGTCGGCCTGCCAGGCGCGGTGCGCGGCACGGCCGCGCTCGACGAGCTTGCGGGTGTGCGCGATGACCTCGTCGCGCACCTCGAAGGTCTGCTCCGGGTCGAAGCCGAGGATCCGCTTGACCTCGGCCACCTCGGCCTCGCCGAGCGCGGCGCCGTGGATCTTGCCGGTGTTCATCAGGTTCGGCGCCGGGTAGCCGATGACGGTGCGCAGCGCGATGAACGACGGCTTGTCGGTGACCCGCTTGGCCTCGGCGATGGCCCGCTCGATGCCGACGACGTTCTCGCCGCCCTCGACGACCTGCACGTGCCAGCCGTAGGCCTCGTAGCGCTTGACGGTGTCCTCGGTCAGCGCGATGCGGGTCTCGTCCTCGATCGAGATCCGGTTGTCGTCGTAGAAGACGATCAGGTTGCCCAGCTGCTGGGTGCCGGCCAGCGAGGACGCCTCGCCGGTCACGCCCTCCTCGATGTCGCCGTCGGAGGCGATGACGTAGATGTAGTGGTCGAACGGGCTGGTGCCGGCCGGGGCGTCCGGGTCGAACAGGCCGCGCTCGTAGCGGGCGGCCATCGCCATGCCGACCGCCGACGCCAGACCCTGGCCGAGCGGGCCGGTGGTGATCTCCACACCCGGGGTGTGCCGGAACTCCGGATGCCCGGGCGTCTTGGACTTGAAGGTCCGCAGCGCCTTGATGTCGTCGAGCTCCAGGCCGAACCCGCCCAGGTACAGCTGCAGGTACAGGGTCAGGCTGGAGTGCCCGGCCGACAGGATGAACCGGTCCCGGCCGATCCAGTGCACGTCGCTGGGGTCGTGCCGCATGTGCCGCTGGAACAGCGTGTAGGCCAGCGGCGCCAGGCTCATGGCGGTGCCGGGATGGCCGTTGCCCACCTTCTGGACCGCATCCGCGGCCAGCACGCGGACGGTGTCGACGGCGGCCGAGTCGAGCTCGGTCCAGTCGTCGGGCAGGTTCGGGCGGGTGAGCGCGGAGATCTCTTCGGGTGTGGTGGTCACGGCTTTCATTCTGTCGGGACGGGAATTGCTGATTACGCCCCACCCTAGTGGGCCGGGCCGGGCGGACGCATGGCCTCCGCCCGCATCGAATTCCGGGCCGTGATTTCTTCCCGGGGTGGGGGAGGTCTACCATCGTCTGTAGTAGACGTCCCTGGGCTGCCGGAGCCGGTGAGGAGTTAATTGAGCGTGGCCATTCGCGAGCACGTCGCGCCGGGTCGGATCGGTCAGCGGATGCTGGCGTATCTGGCGTTGACGAAGCCGCGGGTGATCGAGTTGCTGCTGGTCACCACGATCCCGGCGATGCTGTTGGCCGAGCGTGGCACGGTCGATCCGCTGCTGATCCTCAACACCCTGGTGGGCGGCATCCTGGCCGCCGGCGGGGCCAACGCGCTGAACTGCGTGGCCGACGCCGACATCGACAAGGTGATGAAGCGCACCGAGCGGCGGCCGCTGGCCCGTCAGACGGTGCCGCGCACCCACGCGCTGGTGTTCGGCCTGGCGCTGTCGGTGGGCTCGTTCTTCTACCTGTGGTGGACCACCAACATGCTCGCCGCGCACCTGGCCGGCGCCACCATCGCCTTCTACGTGCTGGTCTACACGCTGGTGCTCAAGCGGCGCACCTCGCAGAACGTGGTGTGGGGCGGGGCGGCCGGCTGCATGCCGGTGATGATCGGCTGGTCGGCGGTGACCGGCACCATCGCCTGGCCGGCCGTGGTGATGTTCCTCATCATCTTCTTCTGGACGCCGCCGCACACCTGGGCGCTGGCGATGAAGTACAAGGACGACTACCGCGCCGCCGGCGTGCCGATGCTGCCCGCGGTGGCCACCGAGCGCCAGGTCACCACGCACATCCTGGTCTACACCTGGCTGACGGTGGCGGCCACGCTGGCGCTGGCGCCGGCCACCGGCTGGCTGTACACCTCGGTGGCGCTGCTGGCCGGGGCGTGGTTCCTGGCGCTGGCCCACCAGCTCTACAACGGGGTGCGCCGGGGTGAGCCGGTCAAGCCGCTGCGGCTGTTCCTGCAGTCCAACAACTATCTCGCGGTGGTGTTCCTGGCGCTGGCCGTTGACTCGGCGCTGGCCCTGCCCACGGTGCTGTAGGGCTCCCGTCCGGTTCCGGTGCTCCGGATTTCCCCGGAGCCGCACCCGGTGGAACAAAAATTAGGTTAAGGTCCCCGATCGTGGGGTCCGACATGAAACCGATCCGCACCGTGGTGTGGTCGNCGGGGGGCGTCGGCTCGATCGCGATCGAGGCGATCCGGCGCCGGCCCGACCTGGAACTGGTCGGGGTGTGGGTGCACAGCCCGCAGAAGGTGGGGGCCGACGCCGGGGTGCTCGCCGGGGGTGAACCGCTGGGGCTGGCCGCCACCAACGACGCCGACGCGCTGATCGCGCTGCAGCCGGACTGCGTGGTGTACGCGGCGTCCGGGCCGCAGCGCGACGCCGGTGCGGTGCCCGACTACCTGCGGCTGCTGGAGGCCGGCATCAACGTGGTGTCCACCACCTCCACCACGCTGGTCTACCCGCCGGCCTACCTCTCGCCGGAGTGGCGCGAGCAGTTGGCGGCCGCGGCCAAGAGCGGCTGCGCCTCCTTCTACGCCTCCGGCATCTTCCCCGGGTTCGGCTCCGATCAGCTCGCCTTGATGCTGTCCACGCAGTCGTCGCGGATCCGCTGCGTCACCGCCACCGAGATCGCGCTCAACGACCACTACCCGGTGGCCGACGTGATGATCGAGGGGATGGGTTTCGCGCGGCCGCTGGACTTCCGTCCCTGGCTGGCCGACCCGCAGTTCGTCGAGATGGCGTGGCGGGCACCGATCCATCTGATGGCCGCCGGGCTCGGGGTGCGGGTGGAGGAGATCCGCGGTTCGATGGACCGTCGGATCACCGAACGTGAGTTGCAGGTGGCGTTCGGCACCATCCCGGCCGGCACCTGCGGGGCGGTGCGGACCCGGGCCGCCGGGGTGGTCAACGGGCGGGAGGCCATCGTCATCGAGCACATCATCCGGATGGCCCGCGACGTCGCCCCGGACTGGCCGACCTCGGACTGCGACGCCACCTACCGGGTCGACATCGAGGGCGAGCCGGACATCCACTGCGCGATGACGCTCGGTGAGGCCGAGGGGCACGGCGCCGGGCGGGCCGCGATGGCGGCCACGGCGATGCGGGTGGTCAACGCGATCCCGTACGTGGTGGCGGCCCCGGCCGGGCTGCTGTCGAGCCTGGACCTGCCGGTGACGCTGCCGCGCTTCGTCTTCGACTGAGCGTCCGGGGTCACCGGGAGGTGCGCCCGGTGATGAGGTCCATGATCGGCTTGCCGGGCGGATAGGCGTTGGTCAGCGAGCTCATCGCGTGGCCGCTGTCGACGATCAGCGTGATCCCGTTGACCCCGCTGGCCGCCGTGCTGTTCAGGAACGCCATCGCGGCGCCCATCTGCTCGGGGCGGTGCACCTCGGTGCCGGTGGCCTCCCGCCAGTCCGAGGCGAAGCCCAGCCACAGGTCGGCGTTGGCGCGGGCCAGGGGCGTGTCGGTGGGGCCGGGGCAGATCGCGTTGATCCGGATGCCGCGCTTGAGCAGTTCGAACGCCTGCAGTGCGACGTAGGCGTTGACCGCCTGCTTGCTGAAGCCGTAGTGGATCGCCCCGCCGGCCTCGCGCTCCTTCACCCAGGCGTCGGCGCTGTGGTAGTCCGTGGTGGACAACAGGTCGCGGAGCTGGTCGAGGTTGTTCTCCCAGCCCATCCCCGCCACCGAGGAGATGAAGCAGATCGCCGCGCCGGCCGGCAGCCGGCCGTCGGCCAGCAGCCGCTCGATCAGGTGGCGGTGCCCGATGAAGTTGGTGCGCATGAGATCCGGCCCGTCGGCGATGCCCGCGGCGCAGAACAGCGCGTGCACCGGTCCGTCGAGCCGGTCGAGGGCGTGCTCGATGGAGCCCGGGTCGCGCAGGTCCATGTCGATCACCCGGTCGGTGTCGTATTCGACCGGCCGGTAGTCCATCACGGTGACGGTGCCGCCGAGCTCGCGCACGAGTCGGGCGGTGGCCGCGCCCATCCCGGTGGCGCCCCCGACGACGAGCGCGTGCCGGCCGTCGTAGCGGAACAGATCGATACCGGTCATCGGGTGCCTCCCAGTCCCAGGGTCGCGACCACAGTAACCGGAACAGATGTTTGGTTCAATAGGCGTGCGGCCGCTCAGTTCCGGGCGATCACCCCGCGCAGGCAGGTGTCGCGCACGTGCAGCTGGGCGGCGCGCGGGCCGAGCCGGCCCAGGACGCTCTCCGGGACCCAGCTCAGCCCGATCACGCAGCGGGCCAGCACCTCGATGGACGGCGCCTCGATCGCGACCTCGCCGGCCCGGAGGCCCTCGGTCAGCAGCGCCTTGATCTGGCGCAGCCGCTTGGCGTACAGCCAGCCGGGATTCGGGGTGTCCGGCGGGTTCTGGCGCATCCAGGCCAGCTGGATGCGGAACTCGTCGCCGAACCGGGCCAGCGCGTTGGTGTGCACCCAGGCGATGGCGTCGAGCTTGGCCGCCACCGAGTCGTCGGTGGCCAGCACATCGGTCCAGCCGACCGCGATCTTCTCGCCGAACGACCGCATGATCGAGGCCAGCAGTTCGTCCTTCGACCCGATCAGCCGGTACACCGTGCCGAGGCCCATCCCGGCCGCGGCGGCGATGTCGCGGATGGTGGTCACCTCGTAGCCGCGCCGGCCGAACTCCGCGCGCGCCACGGCCCGCACGTGGGCCGCCTTGTCGTCGGCGTCCTGTTCGCCGTCGGCCGGCCAGGACCGCACCGCCGCGTCGGCCGCGGCGAACGCCGCCGAGCCGTCGAGTTCGGCGTCGGTGGGCGGCACCGCGGCCAGCCCGGTGCACAGCAGCCGGCACAGCAGCAGCGCGACCCGGTCCGCACGAGCGTTGTGCCGCATGACATCCAGACCGACCTGCAGCATGGTGTGCACCACCCGGTCGGCCAGCACGGCCGGATCCACGTCGGCGCGCAGATACCCGCTCCACCGGGCCGCCCGCAGCGTCTGCTGCATCGCCTCCAGCAGCGCGGTGGGCCGGCGCCGGGTCAGCTCGACCAGCTCCGGGTTGGGGCTCGGGCTCTCGTAGAAGCTCATCTGCAGCGCGGCCCGGTGGGTCACCGCACAGCGGGCGATCGCCGTGCCCAGTTCGACGATCCGGTCGAAGGCCGACCCGGCTCCGGGGTCGTCCAGCCGGTCCAGCGCCTCGGCGGCGATGCGGTCCAGGTCGGCGTGGTAGCGGCGCAGCAGTTCGACCAGGATCGCCTCTTTGGAGTCGAAGTGGTGGTACAGGCTGCCGGGCAGAATGCCCGCGGCGTCGGCGATCTCCTGCAGCGAGGTGCGCAGCCCGGAGGTGGCGATGAGATCGGCCGCGGTCTGCAGGATCTCGGTGCGGCGGGTGCCGTCGTCGTAGCCGGAGCCGGCGGCTGCCGTCCGGCGCGGGGTGCGGGTCTTCGGTGTCACCGGGGAACGCCCCACCACGTCTGCACGACTCCCGACTCCCGTCATGGCCTGTCACCAGCACAAACAGTGCGGTCAACGGTACCAGAACAAAACACGGCCCCACCGGGTCGGCCGCGTCGCGTCGTTGACCGGCCGCGGCTGCCTCACTAGGGTGCGAACAAGCCGATGGAACAAACCTTAGGTCGCAATGGCCGACGGGGAGGTGGCCGATGACGGAGCCGGTGATCACCGACGAGGTGCGCGACGCCCAGGCCCGCTTCGACGCCGGCATGGGGGCCGACGGCGACGCCTCGCCGTACCCGCTGCTGGCCCGGCTGCGGGCCGAGGCGCCGGTGCACCGCGGCTGGCCGGAGATGGGGATCGGCGCCGACAGCGACGAGGGGCAGCGGATCTTCTCGGCGTACTCGTTCGACGCGGTCAAGGCGGTCTTCACCGACAACATCACCTTCAGCACCCGCTGCTACGAGGCGATCGTGCGACCGCTGCAGGGCCCCACCATCCTGGAGATGCAGGAACCCGAGCATCGGACCTACCGCCGGCTGCACGAGTTCGCCTTCGCCCGGCCGGCCATGCGGCGCTGGGAGCACGAACTGGTGCGGCCGCTGGTGGAGCGCGTCGTCGACCGCATCCGCGACGCCGGTCGCACCGATCTGGTCGAGTCGGTGTTCATGCCCGTCCCGGTGCGGGTGATCGCCGCGCTGCTCGGCCTGCCGGAGGCGGACGTGCCCGAATTCCACCGGCTGGCCATCGATCTGCTCGGATTCCACGCCGACATGGACACCGCCATGAAGGCCTCGGCCCGGTTGCGCGACTACTTCGTCGGGATCCTGGCCGACCGGCGCCGCCGGCCCCGCGACGACATGGTGTCGGTGCTGGCCCGGGCCGAGGTCGACGGGGTGCGGATGTCCGACGAGCAGATCTACGGGTTCATGCGCAACCTGCTGCCCGCCGGTGCGGAGACCACCGCCCGCTCCACCGCGAGTCTCGCGTTCGGCCTGCTCACCCATCCCGACCAGCTCGCCGCGGTGATCGCCGACCGCGGGCTGCTGCCCCAGGCCATCGAGGAGGGCATCCGCTGGGAGACCCCGCTGCTGAACTTCGTCCGCGAGAGCACCCGCGACGTGGACTTCTTCGGTGTGCACATCCCGGCGGGCGCCACGGTGGCGGTCAACCTGGGCAGCGCCAACCACGACGAGACCCGCTGGGCCGACCCGGAGCGTTTCGACATCTACCGGGAACGCAAGCCGCACATCGGATTCGGCCACGGCGCCCATGTCTGTCTGGGCATGCATCTGGCCCGGCTGGAGAGCACGATCATCTTCGACACGCTGTTCGACCGGTTGCCCGGTCTGCGGCTGGACCCGGACGCCCCGCCGCCGTACGTGGCCGGGATGTTCTTCCGGTCCCCGCCGCATCTGCACGTGGTGTGGGACTGAGTCGATGGGCGAGCCGATGCCCGGCGGAACCGATCCGCAACGGCTGGGGCTGTTGGCCTCGGCGCTGGCCGGCCGGCCGGTCACCGTGACGGCCGGTCCACCCGGTGCGCCGGCGGTCACCGACGGGCGGTCGATCCGGGTCGATCCGGCGGCCGACCCGGCCGAGCGGCTGCGTTCGGTGGTGGTGCAGGCCGCGCTGCTGGCCGCCGGGAGCCTGGACGTCGCGGTGGTGCGCCGGCTGCGGCACCGCACCCGGCTGGCCCGCCGCTACCTCGCGGTGGAGGGTGCCCGGGCGCTCGCCGGGCAGGCCGCACTGCTCCCGCCCGCCGCCCGTGACCTGCTCGAGGTGGCGCCGGTGCGCAGCGCGAGCCCGGCCGAATCGCTGGCGGTCGCGCGCGGCGCCACCCCGGTCGCCGACCCGCCGCCCTGCTTCGGTGCCATCGACCCGGCGCGGCTGCTCGCCACCGCCGCGCGGGACCGCTCCGAGGCCGCCGCCCGGCACGCTCCGCGCCGGGCCGCGCCGGGCCGGCTCGAACGCATTCCCGAGCCCGACGCCGCCCCGGACGCCGACGACATCGCCGACCCGTTCACCAGCCCGGTCGGCGGTGGCGGTGCGCTCGGAAAACTGTTCCGGCGCATGATGACCCAGGTCCGCCGGCTCGACGGCGGCGGGCCGCCGGGCGCCGACGCGCCCACCCACCGCACCGCCGACGGGGTGCGCGGGGCGCATGCGGTGCTGTCCACCGCGGCCGTCCCCGCCGACGGCGACCCGCTCGCCGGGCCGGGGAGCGGGCGGCGGTACCCGGAGTGGGACCACCGGCAGCGTCGCTACCTGCCGGACTGGTGCACGGTGTACGAGGCCGACGCACCGGACGGTGACGGTNCGGGGCTGCCCTGGCCCGACGTGCACCCGCTGCGCCGGCCGCTCACCCGGCTCGGCACCGGGCTGCAGCGCCGCCGGCGGCAGGTCCAGGGTGACGATATCGACCTCGACGCCGCCGTGGCGGCCCGTGTGGAGCTGCTCGCCGGATCCGCCCCGGACGAGGCCGTCTACACCGACAGCCTGCGCCGGCGCCGCGACCTGGCGGTGCTGGTGCTGTTGGACGTCTCCGGATCGTCGGCCGAGGCCGGCACCGCCGGCGCCACGGTGCACGACCAGCAGCGGGCCGCGGCCGCCGCGCTCACCGTCGCGCTGAACGAACTCGGCGACCGGGTGGCGTTGTACGCCTTCCACTCCCAGGGCCGCGGCGCGGTGCACCTGCTGGCCGTCAAACGGTTCGACGAACGGCTCGGGGTGACCACCATGCGGCGGCTGGCGGCCCTGCGGCCCGGTGGTTACTCCCGGCTGGGCGCGGCGATCCGGCACGGCACCGCGCTGATCGGCGCGCAGGCCGGCACCGGCCGGCGGCTGTTGGTCGTGTGCTCCGACGGGCTGGCCTACGACCACGGTTACGAACGCACCCACGGTGCGGCCGACGTCCGCCGCGCGCTGCTCGAGGCCCGCCGGGCCGGCATCGGCTGTCTGTGTCTGACCGTCGGGGCGGCCACCGACAGCGGTGCGCTGCGGGCGGTGTTCGGCAGTGCCGCACATGCCACCATCCCGCTCCCGACCCGGCTCGGCGAGCACGTCGGGGTGCTGTTCCGGTCGGCGCTGCACACCGCGGACCTGCGCCGGCGGGTGGCGTGAGCGGGGAGGGACCGGAACGGAGAGGTAGGCGATGACACTCACCGAGAGCCAGACCGGAACCCGGCCGCCGCGGCCGTACTACGTTCCGGTCGGGGACGAGGAGGCGGTGTTCAAGGCCGCGCACCGGCAGGGGCTGGCGGTGGTGCTCAAGGGGCCCACCGGCTGCGGCAAGACGCGGTTCGTCGAGGCCATGGCCCACGATCTGGGGCGGCCGCTGATCACGGTGTCCTGTCACGACGACCTGACCGCCGCCGACCTGGTCGGCCGGTTCCTGTTGCGCGGCGGGGAGACCGAGTGGGTGGACGGCCCGCTCACCCGGGCGGTGCGGCAGGGCGCGATCTGCTACCTCGACGAGGTGGTCGAGGCGCGCCAGGACACCACCGTGGTCCTGCACCCGCTGGCCGACCACCGTCGGCAGCTGCCGATCGAACGGCTCGGCGTCACCCTGGACGCCGCCCCGGGGTTCGGTCTGGTGCTGTCCTACAACCCCGGCTACCAGAGCGTGCTCAAGGATCTCAAGGACTCCACCCGGCAGCGCCTGGTCGCCATCGAGTTCGGTTTCCCGCCAATGGAGGTCGAGGAACAGATCGTGGCCGCGGAGGCCGGCCTCGACCGCGGCCGGGCCGCCGAGCTGGTGCGGCTCGGCGCGGCCGTCCGGCGGCTGGAGACACCCGGCCTGCGCGAGGTGGCCTCCACCCGGGTGCTGATCGCCGCCGGGCGGCTGATCGCCGAGGGCCTGCCGCCGCGGACGGCGGCCCGTGCCGCGGTGGCGGGACCGCTCTCCGACGACGCCGCGGTCGGCCGTGGCCTGGCCGAGCTCATCGACGCCTATCTGCCCGGATGACCGCCGCGACGGCGCTTCGCGCCGGTACCGAACCACTTCCCGAAAGGCATGCGGGAACGTTGACTGCACCTGGCCGCCCCGATAGGGTCTGAACAAATATTAGGTTCCACCGCCTGCCGAGGCCGGAGGCCGCATGTCCTACGAGAGCACCGCCGAACCGATCAGGCTCGGCTATCTGATGGATCTCCGGCTGCCGGAGTTCTATCCGCAGGAGATGAAGGACGACTTCGCCAGACCGTTCGAGCTGGTCTTCGGCGAGGCGCACGCGGCCGGGCTGATCGACCGGCCCATCGAGATCGTCTACCGCGAGGTCGAGGGGTTGCCGAAGGGGTCGGTGAAGGCCGTCATCGACGCCTTCGGCGAACTCGTCGACGAGGGGTGCCTCGCGGTGTTCGGGCCCAACATCACCGACAACGCGGTCCCCACCAAAGAGGCGATCGAGCAACGCTTCCGGGTACCGGCGCTGAGCGTCACCGGCAGCGAGGAGTGGTTGGGGGAGTGGACCTTCTCCTTCCCGCAGGGCTCGCTCACCGACGAGCCGATCTTCTGGGCGGACCTGCTCGCCAAGGGCGGACACACCGAGGTCGGGGTGCTCGTCGAACAATCGCTGATCGGCGACACCTACCTGNGCAACCTGCGGAACGCGGCCAAACGCAAGGACATCCGCATCGTCGGCGAGGAGTACATCGCCCAGACCGCCCAGGACGTCACCGCGGCGGTCAAGCGCCTGCACGACGCCGAGCCGAGTGCGCTGGTGCACTGCGGGTTCGGCTTCGGCATCGTCTTCGTCAACCCGGTGCTGGCCGAACTGGGCTGGGATCCACCGCGATTCACCAGCACGGCGTTCCAGAACGCCTGGATCAACCCGGTGCTGTGGAACGCGTTCCTGGGCTGGGTCGGGGTGGACCAGTACGACGAGCACAACCCGGTCGGGCAGCGGTTCCTGGACCGCTACCAGGCGGCCTACGGCCGACGCCCGCAGTACTGCGTGCCGGTGGTCAACCACGACATCGCCAACACGCTGCTGCACGCGGTGATCGACGCCCGGCCGCTCAGCCCGCGCGGACTGCGCGATGCGCTGGAGCGGGTCAAGATGCTGCCCGCCGCCGCCGGCGCACCGGGCACCCGGGTGTCGCTGGGCAACTGGTGCCACCGCGCCTGGATGGGTGCGGGCTACCTGGTGGCCCGCCGGCTGGACCCGGACGGGACGAACTCGCATCTGGTGGACCGCTTCGGACAGGAGTGAGCCATGACCACCGAGCAGACACGCATCGACGTCCCGGCGGCCCGGCCGGGCCCGTCTGGTCGCGGCCGGTTCGGCCCGGCCGCGGCCGTCGCCGCGATCCTGGCGGTCGGGGTGTTCTTCGGCGTCAACGCGCGCAAGGGCGTGGGCTCGCCCCGGGTGGCCGATCCGCAGGTGCAGGGCGCCCCGCGGCCGGTGGAACCGCTGTTCGGGTTCGAGCACTGGCTGGTCGTGCTGGAGGTGTTCACCGTCGTCACCATGGCGGTGGTCGTCACGCTGTGGGTGATCCACTGGCGGCGCAATCCGCACAACCCGACGCTGCTCATGGCGGTGGTCACCACGCTGATCGTCTGGCAGGACCCGATCATGAACTGGTCGCCGTTCGCGGTCTACAACCCGCAGCTGTGGCACCTGCCGGAGGACTGGCCGCTGGTGTCGCTGTCACCAACGGTGGAGCCGTTCGTGGTGCTCGGCTACGTGATGTTCTACCTCGGTCCGTACTTTCCGGCGCGCTGGATCCTGCGAAAACTGCAGGCCCGCAAGGGCGTCGACGCGTTCGTGTGGCGCCACCCGCTGATCAGCCTGGCCGCCCTCATCTTCCCGATCGGGGTGGTGCTCGACGCCGCCCTGGAGATGACCCTGGTACGCACCGGCATGTACATCTACTCGCAGGTGCCCCCGTGGGGCTCGGTGTTCGCCGGGCAGCCGCACCAGTTCCCGCTGATCTGGGAGGTGGTCGCGGTGACGTTCGTGATGATCCCGGCCGGGGTGCTGCTCTATCGCGACGACACCGGCCGCTCGGTGGCCGAGAAACTCGCCCAGCGGGCCCGCATCCTGCCGGGCCGGCCCCGGTNGGCCACCTTCGTGGTGATGCTGGTGATCCTCAACGTCGCATACCTGTGCTACGGCGGCCTGTTCGCGGTCGTGAAGGCCACCAGGCTGGCGAGCACGGTGGCCTGCCCGTGGCCGTACCCGGAGGCCAAGGTCTACGACCCGCAGGGCTTCTACGAGCAGAACGGCGAGCCCGGCCCGTACTCGGTCGGCATCTGGTCGACCTGGATGAGCGGCCAGCCCGACGGCCGGCCGGCGGTGACCCTCGGCGAGCTCGGCGACCGGTGCGGGACCGACCGGTGACCGCGCCGCGCAGCGTCGTCATCACCGGCGCCGCCCGGGGGCTCGGGCTGGCCTCGGCGGCCGAACTGTACCGGCGGGGCTGGCAGGTGGTGGCCGCCATGCGGTCGGTGGATGCCGGGCTGGCCCGGTTGCGTGCGCACACCGGCGCCGGCACCGACGACCCCCGGCTCCTCGGGGTGTCGCTGGACCTGACCGACCCGGCCTCGATCGAACGCTGCGCCAANGACATCGAGGCCGCCGTCGGGGCTCCGTTCGCACTCGTGCACAACGCCGGCATCTCCGCGGCCGGAATGGTGGAGGAAACACCGGTCTCGTTGTGGGAGACCATGTTCGCCACGACCGTGTTCGGCCCGGTGGCGCTCACCAAGGCCCTGCTGCCCGGCATGCGGGAGGCCGGGCGCGGGCGGATCGNGCTGGTGTCCAGCCAGGGCGGGGTGCGCGGTATGCCGGCCACCGCCCCGTACTCGGCGGCCAAGGGGGCGCTGGAACGCTGGGGCGAGTCGCTGGCCGGGGAGGTCGCCCCGTTCGGCATCGGGGTGACCGTGCTGGTGACCGGCACCTACGACACCGACATCATCACCGACGCCGGCACCACCGACTGCCGGGACCTGCACGGCGCCTACGCCCGCCACCACGCCACCATGGACCGCCGTGGCCGCGCCGCGATGCGCCGGGCGGCGCGCTCCCCGCAGCGGTTCGCCGCCGGGCTCGCCGCCGCGCTGGAGAGCCGAAAACCGTTCGTCCGTAAACCGGTCGGGCCGGATGCGCGAATGCTGCTGCTGGCCAACCGGATGCTGCCCGGCGCCGGGATGCACCAGTTGACCCGGCTGATGCTGGGCATCCCCGGGTTCGGGGCGCTGCGAGAGAGTACACGATGACCGACCGGCCGACGTTCGAATCCCGGATGCTCATCGACGGCAAGCTCGTCGAGGGCGGGGCCGGGACGTTCACGAACATCAACCCCGCCACCGAGGAGGTGCTCGGCGAGGTCACCAACGCGTCGAAAGCCGACATGCACCGCGCCATCGACGCCGCCCGCCGCGCCTTCGACGAGACCTCCTGGGCCACCGACCATGCCTTCCGGAAACGCTGCCTGCTGCAACTGCAGGACGCCCTGGAGGCCGAGCGCGAACAGCTGCGCGAGGAACTCATCCTCGAGGTGGGCTGCCCCCGGGCCATCACCCACGGCCCGCAGCTCGATGCCCCGTTGGCCGACGCACTGCGGTACCCGGCCGAACTCATCGACCGCTACCCGTGGCAGACCTCGCTGGGCGACGCCATGGTGTCGGTCACCGGGATGAACACCACCCGGCTGGTGTGGCGGGAACCGGTCGGCGTGGTCGGCGCCATCGTGCCGTGGAACTTCCCGTTCGAGGTGACCATCCAGAAGCTGGCCCAGGCGCTGGCCACCGGCAACACCGTGGTGCTCAAACCCGCCCCGGACACCCCGTTCAACGCCACCCGGCTGGGCCGGCTGATCGCCGAGCACACCGACATCCCGCCCGGGGTGGTCAACATCGTCACCGGCGCGGACCACCTGCTCGGCGAGGAGCTCACCTGCTCACCGAAGGTCGACCTGATCTCGTTCACCGGATCCACCGCGGTGGGCAGGCGGATCATGGCGAAGGGCGCGGCCACGATGAAGCGGCTCTTCCTGGAACTCGGCGGCAAGTCCGCCACGATCGTGTTGGAGGACGCCGACTTTGAGCTCGGCTGCATGATGGGCATCGCCCCCTGCATGCACGCCGGGCAGGGCTGCGCCAACCCCACCCGGCTGCTGCTGCCCCGCTCCCGCTACGAGGAGGGCATCGAGATCCTGCGCGGGATCTACGAGGGGGTGACGCCGGGCGACCCGCAGGACCCGGCGACCCTGTGCGGGCCGGTCATCAACGACAGACAGCGCACCCGTATCCGCGGCTACATCGAGCAGGGCATCGCCGAGGGCGCCCGGTTGGTGGTCGGCGGTCCCGAGCCCCCGGCCGGGCTGGACCGCGGATTCTTCGTCAAACCGACGCTGTTCGCCGACGTGGACGGTGACATGACGATCGCGCAGGAGGAGATCTTCGGCCCGGTGCTGGCGGTCATCCCGTACACCGACGAGGACGACGCGGTGCGCATCGCCAACGACACCGCCTACGGACTGGCCGGCAACGTGATGTCCGGATCGCTCGACCACGCGCTGGCGGTCGCCCGCCGGCTGCGGGCCGGCTTCATCGGCATCAACGGCGCGGCCGGCTACGGCGCCGACACCCCGTTCGGCGGCTACAAGGCCAGCGGCATCGGCCGGCAGAACGGCGTGGCCGGTTTCGACCAGTACACCGAGATCAAGTCCGTGGCGTACCCGGCCTGAGGAGGCGCGCGTGCAACTGCTGTTCGAGGATCTCGCGGACTTCGGCGAATTCGAGGACTTCGCCGCCGGCGACGTCCGTGACCCGCACACCGAGCTGGCCCGGTTGGGCGGGAGGAGCCCGTCCAGCGCCTCGAGATCCCCCGGCATCCCGGGCGAGGAGGGCAAGCCGATCTTCATGGTCTACCGCTACGCGGAGGCCCAGCAGGTGCTGCGGGACAACGAGACGTTCTCCTCGGCGATCGTCACCCAGGCCTTCGGCGACGTGTTCGGCGAGCACGTCATGCTCGGCATGGACGAGCCCGAGCACGGCCGGCACCGCGAGTTGGTGGCCAAGGCGTTCACCCAGAAGTCGCTGGCCCGCTGGGAGGACACCCTGGTCCGGCCGGTCGGCGAGGCGTTGATCGACCGGTTCGCCGACCGCGGCGGCGCCGAACTGACCCGCGAGTTCACCTTCCCGTTCCCGACGCTGATCATCGCCGCGCTGCTGGGCCTGCCGCAGCAGGACTACGCCCGGTTCCAGCGCTGGTCGATCTCGCTGCTGTCGTTCACCGTCAACCCGGAACGCGGCCGGGCGGCCTCCGCCGCGCTGGCCGACTACTTCCGGCCCATCCTGGCCGCCCGCCGCGCCGAGCCGCGCGACGATCTGATCAGCGCGCTGGCCGCCGCCGAACTCGACGGCGAGCGCCTGTCGGACGAGGAGATCTTCTCCTTCCTGCGNCTGTTGCTGCCGGCCGGCGTGGAGACCACCTACCGGGCCCTGGGCAACCTGCTCTACGGGTTGCTCACCGATCCGGACCAGCTGCAGGCGGTGTGCGCCGACCGCGCACTCGTCCCGCAGGCCATCGAGGAGGCGGTGCGCTGGGAACCGCCGCTGCTCATGATCACCCGGGTGGCCACCCGGGACACCGAACTCGGCGGGGTGCCCGTCCCGGCCGGCTGCTCGGTGCTGCCGGTGCTCGGGGCGGCGAACCGGCAGGAGACCCGTTACCCCGACCCGGACCGGTTCGACATCTTCCGCCCGGCCCGCGCGCACCTCGGCTTCGGCTCCGGCGGGCACGTCTGCCTGGGCATGCACCTGGCCCGGATGGAGATGCGGGTGGGACTGAATCTGTTGCTGGACCGGCTGCCCGGCCTGCGCCTGGACCCCGACGGCGGGGACGTCTACATCCGCGGGCAGGTGTTCCGGTCGCCGACCGCGCTGCCGGTGCGGTTCGATGCGCCGGCGCAGGGCACCGAACCGACCCGGAGCATGCCGTGACCGAGCACGACACCGTGGACTTCTTCACCGACGAATCGCTGGTCGCCGACCCCTACCCGTACTTCGACCGGTTGCGGGGCAGGGGTCCGGTGGTGGCGGCCACCCCGCATCGGGTGCTGGCCGTCACCGGCTACGCCGAGGCGCTGGAGGTCTACCGCAATCCGGCGTTCTCCTCGGTGGTCTCGGTGGCCGGCCCGTTCTCCGGCATGCCGTTCGGCCCGCAGGAGGGTCGTGACGACGTGTCCGACCTGATCGAGCAGCACCGGCACGTGGTGCCGATGGCCGGGCACATCACTTCGCAGGACCCGCCGTTGCACACCCGCACCCGCGGGCTGTTGAACAGACTCATCACGCCCAAGCGGCTCAAGGAGAACGAGGCGTTCATGTGGCGGCTGGCCGACACCCAGCTCGACACCTTCCTCGACCGCGGCCGCTCGGAGTTCCTCGAGGACTACGCCAAACCGTTCGCGCTGCTGGTGATCGCCGACCTGCTCGGGGTGCCGGCGGCCGACCACGAGCGGTTCAAGGCGGCCTTCGCGCTGGAGTCGGTGGGGGAGTTGGGCAAGGACGCGCCCACCACCCACAACCCGCTGGAGTTCCTCAACGACGCGTTCACCGCCTACATCGAGGACCGGCGCCGCAGTCCGCGGCAGGACGTGCTGACCGAACTCGCCCACGCCCGCTACGAGGACGGCTCGATCCCGGCGGTCGCCGATGTGGTGACGCTGTCGACGTTCTTGTTCGCCGCCGGCACCGAGACCACGACCAAGCTGGTGAGTTTCGCGGTGCGCCACATCGCCGAGGACCGGCTGCTGCAGGACCGGTTGCGCGCCGACCGCGGTCTGATCCCGGCGTTCCTGGAGGAGACGCTTCGGATGGACAGCCCGGTCAAGGCGCACTTCCGGATGGCCCGGACCACCACCACCATCGGAGGGGTGCAGGTCCCGGCCGGCACCACGGTGATGCTGCTGCCCGGCGCCTGCAACCGGGATCCGCGAAAGTTCGACGACCCCAACACGTTCCGCCCGGAGCGGCCCAACGTGCGGGAGCAGATCGCGTTCATCCGCGGTCCGCACTCCTGCCCGGGCGCCCCGCTGGCCCGCGCCGAGGGCCGGATCTCGTTGAACCGGATCCTGGACCGGATGCGCGACATCCGCATCGACGAGCTGCGGCACGGGCCGGCGGGGGCGCGCCGGTACCGCTACGAGCCGACGTTCATCATGCGCGGCCTGGCCGACCTGCACATCGAGTTCACCCCGGCCTAGGGCAGCAGCACGATCGAGCCGACCGTGCGGCGGCCCTGCAGGTCGGTGTGCGCCCGCTGCGCCTCGGCCAGCGGGTAGCGCTCGCCGACGGTGATCGTCAGCGTGCCGTCGGTCACCGCGGCCAGGAACTCGCCGGCCCGCCAGGCGAACTCGTCCGGGGTGCGGGTGTAGTGGGCCAGGTTCGGCCGGGTCAGGTACACCGACCCGGCGGCGTTGAGCCGCTGCGGGTCCACCGGCGGCACCGGGCCGCTGGCCTGGCCGAACAGCGCCAGCGTGCCGCGCACCGCGAGGCTGGCCAGGCTGGCGTCGAAGGTGCTCTGCCCGACCCCGTCGTAGACCGCGGCCACGCCCCGGCCGTCGGTGAGCTCGCGGATCCGCGCGCCGAAGGCCTGCGGGTCGGTGGGGTAGTCGAGCACCTCGACCGCACCGGCCCGGCGGGCCAGCTCGGCCTTGGCCGGGGTGGAGGCGGTGCCGATTACCTTGGCGCCGAGCCTGGTGGCCCACTGGGTCAGGATCAGCCCGACCCCGCCGGCGGCGGCGTGCACCAGCACGGTGTCGCCGGCCTGGACCGGGTAGGTGGACTTGATCAGGTAGTGCACGGTCATGCCCTTCAGCAGTGCGGAGGCGACCTGGTCGGCGGCCAGGCCGTCGGGCACCGGGGCGACGAAATCGGCCGGGGCGACGGTGTAGTCGGCGTAGGCGCCGAGCGCCTTGTCGGTGACCACCCGGCGGCCCAGCAGGTCGGCCGGGGCGCCCGCGCCGACGGCGGTGACGGTTCCGCACACCTCGGTGCCGACGACGAACGGCAGCTCCCGCGGGTACAGGCCGGACCGGAAGTAGGTGTCGATGTAGTTGACGCCGATGGCCTCGGCGCGGATCTGCACCTGACCCGGTCCCGGCTGCGGCTCGGGACGCTCGACGAGGGTGAGGACCTCGGGGCCCCCGGTCCGGCTGACTTCGATGGCTTTCATGGTGCCCATCTTCCAACTCCTAGAATTCGAACAATGAAGCTGGCCCGGCCGGACGTGTTCCATCCCCGCATCGTGTTCGCCGGATGTCCGGCCCTGCCGGCCGGGGACGGCGACGACGACGGCCTGGTGGACGCACTGCGCGGGCGCGGCCTGCACGCCCGCTGGCTGTCCTGGGACAACCCCGACATCCTGCAGGCCGATCTGGTCATTCTGCGCGCCACCTGGGACTACATCGACCGGCGCGAGGAGTTCCTGGCCTGGACCCGCACCGTGCGGCATCTGCTCAACCCGCCGGCGGTGGTGGCCTGGAACACCGACAAGCGCTACCTGGCGGACCTGGCCGCCCGCGGGGTGCCGGTGATTCCGAGCCGGTTCTTCGCCCCCGGCGAACCGGTGCGGCTGTTCGACGGCGAGGTGGTGGTCAAACCCGCGGTCGGTGCGGGATCGGTTGGGGCGCAGCGTTTCACCGACCCGGATGCGGCGCGGGCGCACGCCGCCGAACTGCAGTCCGGCGGGCGCACCGTGCTGGTGCAGCCCTACGACGCCCGGGTCGCCGCCGGCGAGACCGCGCTGGTGTTCATCGGCGGTGAGCCGTCGCACGCGTTCACCAAGGGCCCGATCCTGCCGCCGTCCGGGCCGCCGGTCTGGCACCCGTCGGGCACCCACGCCGAGGAGACCCTGGCACCGGCCGACCCCGACCCGCAGTTGTGGGACACCGGCCGGCGCGTCCTCGAGGCGGCCGCCGCGCACGTCGGTATCGGGGTGGAGGAGTTGCTCTACGCTCGGGTCGATCTCATCGGCGACCGGGACGATCCGCGGCTGCTCGAGCTGGAACTGGTCGAGCCGTCGCTGGGCTGGCGCCAGCTCGACGCCGGCACCCGCGCCCAGCGGCAGCGCCGGTTCGCCGTCGCGGTGGAGTCAGCCCTGGACCGGCTCGGCCTGGGACCGCTGTCGCATCGACGCCCATAGCGCGGCGGTGGCCGCCGTGCAGGCGGCGGCCCCGGCGACGTGGATGGCCACCAGCACGGCCGGCACCCCGGTCGCGGTCTGGGTGATGCCGACCAGGGCCTGGGCCACGATGAGCGCCAGCAGCACCGCGAGCCGCTTCATGATCGGCCGGGCCGCGCCCACCGCGGCCAGCCCGAACGCCAGCCCGATCACCAGCGACAGGTAGCCGACCAGCAGCGAGGCGTGCGCGTGCACCAGCTTGGTGATCTCGACGGCCAGTCGCGGCACCGGGCGGTCGATGCTCTTGTCGCCGGCGTGCGGCCCGGCCCCGGTCACGAGGGTGCCGGTGACCAGCACCGCCGCCAGCGCCAGCCCGGACAGCGCGGTGAGCCCGCGCAGCGGGCGGGGCACCAGGGCGGTGGTGACCCCGTCGTCGGGCTGGCCGATCTTGACGTAGAGCAGCACCGCCAGCCATACCATGGCCATCGAGGCCAGCAGGTGGATCGCCACCGTCCACCACAGCAGCCCGGTGAGCACCGTGATGCCGCCGATGACGGCCTGCACCACGGTGGAGGCGGGCATCAGCCAGGCGTAGACGAGCACCTCACGGCGGCGCCGGGCGCGGGTCACGGCGAGCACCGCGGCGATGGCGGTGGCCACCACGAGGAAGGTGATCAGCCGGTTGCCGAACTCGACGGCCTGGTGGATGCCGGCGATCTCCGGGTGCGGCACCGGGGTGAAGCTGCCCGGGAAGCACTGGGGCCAGGTGGGGCAGCCCAGCCCGGAGGCGGTGACCCGGACGATCGCCCCGGTGACCGAGATGCCGCCCTGGGTCAGCACGACCAGCAGGGCGATCAGGCGCTGCGTCCTCAGACTCGGCAGCGGAAGCAGGTCGACGAGCCGCAGAAACAGGCGGGCGGGCACGGCCACGATGGTAGAGCACTCCTCACTACAGCCCGTAGTAGGGCATCAGGTGAACCGGAACCAGCGCAGCGCGGCCAGTGCCGACACCGCGCCCCACACCGCGAGCACCGCGAGACCGAACCAGTCCACCGACAGCGTCATCGCCCGGGTCAGCGCCTCGGTCAGCGCCCCGGACGGGGTGAGCCGGGCCAGCCAGGCCACCGCGGCGGGCACCCCGGGTTGCTCGACGGTCAGCGCGCCCAGCCCGGCGAAGACGAACCACAGCAGGTTGGCCAGCGCCAGCACGATCTCGGCCCGCAGCGTGCCGCCGAGCAGCAGGCCCATCGCGGCGAACACCGCGGTGCCCACCGCGATCACCACCGCGCCGAGCAGCAGCCCGGCCGGCGACGGTCGCCAGCCCAGGGCGACGCCGATCCCGCCGAGCAGGACCGACTGCAGGAACACCACGGTCACCACGGCCAGCGACTTGCCGGCGATGATGCCCCACACCGGCAGCGCGGTGGCGCCGAGGCGTTTGAGCGCGCCGTAGCGGCGGTCGAACGCCACCGCGATGGCCTGGCCGGTGAACGCGGTGGAGATCACCGCCAGCGCCATGATGGCCGGCACGAACACCGCCGGCCGGTCCGGGCCGAAGTCGCCGAACGGCAGCAGCACCAGGCCGATCAGCAGGGTGATCGGGATGAACATGGTCAGCAGCAGCTGCTCGCCGTTGCGCAGCAGCAGCTTGAGCTCCAGCCCGTACTGGGCGCCCAGCATCCGCGGCACCGGCGCCGGCCGCGGGTCGGGCGTGAAGGTGCCGGGTGCGAAACGGTTCTCCAGGGTTCGGCCCTCCCGTGCGCTCACGGCCGCAGCTCCCGGCCGGTCAGGTCCAGGAACACGTCCTGCAGGCTGCGCTGCTCCACCCGCAGGTCGGTGGCCAGCACGTCCATCCGGGCGCACCAGGCGGTGACGGTGGCCAGCACCTGCGGGTCGATGTGCCCCTCGACGAGGTACTCGCCGGGGGCGGTCTCGGTGGCGCGGTAGCCCTCCGGCAGCGCGGTGACCAGCAGGGACAGGTCCAGTCGCGGCGGGGCGGAGAACCGCAGCTGATTCTCCGATCGGGTCAGCTCGGCCGGGGTGCCGGTGGCCACCACGTGGCCGTGGTCGATGATCGCCAGCCGGTCGGCGAGCTGTTCGGCCTCGTCGAGGTGGTGGGTGGTGAGCACCACGGTCACCCCGTCGCGGCGCAGCGCGTCGATGAGCTCCCACACCACCAGCCGGGCGTGGGCGTCCATGCCGGCGGTCGGCTCGTCGAGGAACACCAGCTCGGGCCGGCCGACGATGGCGCAGGCCAGCGCGAGCCGCTGCTGCTGGCCGCCGGACAGCCGCCGGTAGGTGGTGCGGGCCACCTCGGCCAGCCCCAGGGTGTCCATCAGCCACTTCGGGTCCAGCGGGTCGGCCGCGTAGGAGGCGACCAGGTTCAGCATCTCGCCGGCGCGGGCGGCGGGATAGGCGCCGCCGCCCTGCAGCATCACCCCGATGCGGGTGCGTACCCGGGCGGAGTCGGCGGCCGGGTCCATCCCGAGGATCTCGATGCGGCCGGCGTCGGGCCGCAGGAAGCCCTCGCACATCTCCACGGTGGTGGTCTTGCCGGCGCCGTTGGGGCCCAGCAGGGCGAACACCTCGGCGCGGTTCACCTCGAGGTCGAGGTTCGACACCGCCGTCGTCGACCCGTACCGCTTGCTGACGCCACGCAGCCGCACGGGGACGCCCGGCGAGCCGGCACTGTCGGCAGCAGGGGTCACGGGGATTCAGCGTAAGCGCCGGGCTCGGGCGCCCGGCCGACCGGTGGGGGTGACGGCTGCCGCGGCAGCCCCTCGGTGACCGAGGCCAGCGACCGCCACGGCAGCCGCCGGTAGGTCAGCGCGATGAGCGCCAGCGCNACCACGGTGCTGGCCAGGGTGGCCATCACGATCTGGAACAGGGTGAACCGGTCGCCGTTGGCGGTCGGCCCGAAGATCCCGACGACCAGCGTCACCGCGATGGTCGCGCCGCGGAAGCCGGGCCGGGTGGCCCAGCAGGCCAGCGGGATGATCGCCCAGAGCAGGTACCAGGGCTGCACCACCGGGAACAGCAGCACGGTCGCGCCCAGCGCCACCCCGAGCCCGCCGACCGGGTGCAGCCGGCCGCGCAGCACGGTCAGCAGCAGGCCGCCGACCACGATCGCGATGACGAACACGCCGATGGCCCGGGTCAGGCCGAGCACCGCGGTGGTGTGGTCGCCCAGGCCGAGCAGGATGCCCACCTGGCCGGTGCCCAGCGCGAGCAGGGTGGGCGGGGACATCCAGCTGCGCACCACGTTGGCGGTGCCCAGGGTGTGGATCCAGCCGAAGCCCAGCCCGCTGGCCCAGCCGATCAGCGCCATCACCGCCAGCGACAGCAGGCCCAGCGCCCCGCCGGCGGTGCACAACGCCCTGGCGGTGCCGCCCCAGCGGTTGGCCAGGCCGGTCGCGACGAACCCGAGCGCGAGCAGGCTGGGCAGCTTGACCTGCGAGGACATCGTGATCAGCACGCAGCCGAACACCAGCGACGCCAGCGGTGCCCAGGCCGCCCAGTCGGCCCGGGTGGTGGGCCGGTGCAGGGGCCGGGGCAGCAGCGGCCCGGCCGCCTCCACGCCGCGCAGCGCGAACTCGGTGCCGGCCAGCATCAGCCCCAGCATCAGCGCCTCGTTGTGGATGCCGGCGACGAGGTGCATGAACAGCAGCGGGTTGCACGGCCCCAGCCACAGCGCGCTGACCTCGGCGACCCCGCAGCGCCGCGCCAGCCGCGGGGTGGCCCACACGATCAGCCCGACGCCGAGCAGCACCACCACCCGGTGGCACAGCACCGCGGCCACGATGTTCTCCTCGGCCAGCGCGGAGATGCCCTCGCCGAGCCACAGGAACAGCGGGCCGTAGGGGGCCGGGGTCTCGCGCCACAGGCTCGGCACCGACAGCGTGAAGACGTGGTCCAGGCCCAGCCCGGTGGCCGGGCCGACCCGGTAGGGGTCCAGGCCGAGCCGGGCGATCTCGCTCTGCGCGAGGTAGGAGTAGACGTCCTTGCTGTACATCGGTGGGGCGACCAGCAGCGGCAGCGCCCACAGCAGCAGGGTGCGGTCCAGTTCGCCGCGCGACATCCGCCGGTCGCCCAGCGCGAACCGGCCCAGCATCAGCCAGGCCAGCGCCATCATCACCGCGCCGGTGGTGGTCATCGTCAGCGACACGGTCTGGATGCGCGACGGCAGGTTGAGCAGTCGCACCCCGAAGGTCGGATCCTGCACCACCGGGCGGGCCCCGGCGCCGAGCGCGCCGATGGCCATCAGCACGGTGCCGGTGGCGCCGAACAGACGGGTGCGCCGCAGCACGACCTGCTCGGCGGCGTTGAGCGGGGTGCCGACGGGCCGCTCGTCGCCGTGCCAGCGGGCGATCGAGGACCCGATCGAGGACAGGTGCCCGAGGGTTCGAGCCATTCGAGCAGCGTAACCGGCCCGGCGGCGCCGTCCGGCGGGGTTAGGGTGCCCTTGCTGGATGCGCCGGGGGAATTCCGTCACAATGTTGTTGTGAAATTGCCTGGCGAGGCCGTGCCGACGCCGGCGGTGGCCCCCGACGGGCAGACCCGCCGGGCGATCATCCAGCTGCTGCTCGAGGGCCCCATCACCGCCGGTGAGATCGGGCAGCGGCTGGGCATCTCCGCGGCCGGGGTGCGCCGGCACCTCGACGCGCTGATCGAGGCCGGGGACGCCGAGGCCATCCCGGCGGCGGCCTGGCAGCACACCGGCCGGGGCCGACCCGCCAAGCGGTACCGGCTGACCCCGGCGGGCCGGGCCAAGCTCAGCCACGCCTACGACGATCTCGCGGTAGCGGCGATCCGCCAGCTGCGCGAGCTCGGCGGCGACGAGGCGGTGCGGACGTTCGCCCGCCGCCGCATCGACGGCATCCTGGCCGGGGTGCGGCCCGGGTCCGGCGACCCGGTGCAGATCGCCGAGCAGGTGGCCGCCGCGCTGACCCGGGCCGGCTACGCCACCACCGTCGCACCGGCCCCCGGGCCGATCGTCGGGGTGCAGATCTGCCAGCATCACTGCCCGGTGTCGCACGTGGCCGAGGAGTTCCCCCAGCTGTGCGACGCCGAGCGCGAGGCCTTCGCCGAACTGCTCGGCACCCACGTGCAGCGGCTGGCCACCATCGTCAACGGCGACAACGCCTGCACCACGCACGTGCCGCTGAGCACCCGAAGAACGAGCAGCAGGAAAACCCAACAGCCCGCTCCAACCCCGCAAGGAGTCTCGTCATGACCACCACACCGGACACCACGTCGGCCGGCACGCCGGCGGGTCCGCTGTCCCAGGAGGAGGCGATCGCCTCGCTGAGCCGGTACGGCTACGGCTGGGTGGACCCCGACGAGGCCGGCGCCAAGGCGCCGCGGGGTCTGTCCGAGGCGGTGGTGCGCGACATCTCGGCCAAGAAGAACGAGCCGGAGTGGATGCTCGACATCCGCCTGAAGGCGCTGCGCATCTTCGAGAAGAAGCCGATGCCGACCTGGGGCGCGGCACTCGACGACATCGACTTCGACAACATCAAGTACTTCGTCCGCTCCACCGAGAAGCAGGCGACCAGCTGGGACGAGCTGCCCGAGGACATCCGGCGCACCTACGACAAGCTGGGCATCCCGGAGGCCGAGAAGCAGCGGCTGATCGCCGGTGTGGCCGCCCAGTACGAGTCGGAGGTGGTCTACCACCAGATCCGCGAGGACCTCGAGGCCCAGGGCGTGATCTTCCTGGACACCGACTCGGGGCTGCGCGAGCACCCGGAGCTGTTCCAGCAGTACTTCGGCACCGTGATCCCGGCCGGGGACAACAAGTTCTCCGCGCTCAACACCGCGGTGTGGTCGGGCGGCTCGTTCATCTACGTGCCGCCGGGCGTGCACGTCGACATCCCGCTGCAGGCCTACTTCCGGATCAACACCGAGAACATGGGCCAGTTCGAGCGGACGCTGATCATCGTCGACGAGGGCGCCTACGTGCACTACGTCGAGGGCT
>JGI25326J35508_1000436_pt1 | contig 32180 bp, 27 predicted proteins | sample HigsolmetaAR201D_FD_35508 | JGI IMG/M metagenome (IMG submission 35508)
GCGACAGACGCCTTGGCGCGCTTTCAGCGGCTCGACGGCAAGGACGTCATGTTTTTGACCGGCACGGACGAGCACGGGATCAAGATGCTGCAGACGGCGCGCAAGGAAGGCATCTCCGCGCGCGAACTGGCTGACCGCAACGCGCCCGAATTCAAGCGCATGGCGGAGGTACTCGGCGCTTCCAATGACGACTTCATCCGCACCACGGAGGAGCGTCACAAGATTGCGAGCCAGGCGATCTGGAAGGCCATGGCGGAGAACGGTGACATCTATCTCGGCAGCTACTCGGGATGGTACTCGGTGCGCGATGAGGCCTATTACGGCGAGGAGGAAACTACCGTCGGCGAGGACGGTGTGCGCTACGGCCCGCAGGGCACGCCGGTGGAATGGGTCGAGGAGGAAAGCTACTTCTTCCGCCTCTCGGCCTATCAGAGCCGGCTGCTCAAGCACTATGAGGAAAACCCGGACTTCATCGGTCCGGCCGAGCGGCGCAACGAGGTGATAAGCTTCGTGCGCGCGGGCCTGCGCGATCTTTCGATCTCACGCACCACCTTCGACTGGGGCGTGCCCGTGCCCGGCGACGAAAGGCACGTCATGTATGTGTGGGTGGACGCGCTCACCAACTACATCACCGCCGCGGGCTATCCGGATGCGGGTGCGGAACGCTGGCGCTACTGGCCGGCCGATGCGCACATCATCGGCAAGGACATTGTGCGCTTTCATGCCATTTACTGGCCGGCCTTCCTGATGTCGGCGGGCCTGCCGCTGCCGAAGCGCGTGTTCGGGCACGGCTTTCTGTTCAACCGCGGGGAGAAGATGTCGAAGTCGGTCGGCAATGTGGTCGATCCCTTCGCGCTGGTGGAGCATTACGGGCTGGACCAGGTACGCTACTTCTTCCTGCGAGAAGTTCCCTTCGGGCAGGACGGCAGCTACAGTCACGAGGCCATCGTCAACCGCACCAATGCCGACCTGGCCAACGATCTGGGCAATCTGGCACAACGCTCGCTGTCCATGATCGCCAAGCATTGCGGCGGCAAGGTGCCAGCGCGCAGGACGTTCGCGGAAGCCGATACGGCCCTGCTCGAGCGCGCGGAAACGGCGCTTGCGACGGCCCGTGAGGCGATGGCGCGCCAGGCGATCCATACCGCGCTGGGAGCCATCTTCGAAGTGGTGTCGGAGGCGAACCGGTATTTTGCCGCTCAGGAGCCTTGGGCACTTCGCAAATCCGATCCGGCGCGCATGGAGACGGTGCTCTATACGACCGCGGAAGTGCTGCGACGCATCGCGATCCTCTGCCAGCCCTACATTCCCGGCTCTGCCGGAAAGCTTCTGGATCTGCTTTCGGTGCCTGCCGACCGGCGCAGCTTTGCCGATCTCGGCGCTGCCGGCATGCTTCAGCCCGGGACGGAGCTGCCCACACCTCAGCCCGTATTTCCGCGTTATATGGAACCGGAAGAAGGGCAGGGGGCCTGAATGCTGGTCGACAGCCACTGCCACCTGGATTTCCCGGATTTTGAAAACGAACGTGACGAGGTTGTTGCGCGCGCGGGCGAAGCGGGCGTGGGCCTGCTCGTCACCATTTCCACACGGGTGAGGAAGTTTCCCGTCGTGTGCGCCATTGCCGAGCGCTACGACAATGTCTGGTGCACCGTCGGCACGCATCCGCACAATGCGGCCGAGGAATCTGATGTCACGGCTGAAGAGCTGGTGAACCTTTCCGAACATCCCAAGGTCGTCGGCATCGGGGAGGCTGGCCTCGACTATTTCTACGACAGGGCCCCGCGCGACCTGCAGGCCAGGAGCTTCCGCACGCATATCGAGGCCGCGCGGCGCACCGGCCTGCCGCTTGTCATCCACGCGCGGGATGCCGACGACGACGTGGCTGCAATCCTGCGTGAAGAAGCGGGAAGGGGGGCTTTTCCCTTCATTCTCCACTGCTTCTCTTCCGGGCCGGCGCTTGCCCGCACCGGCGTGGAACTGGGCGGCTACATCTCCTTTTCGGGAATCCTGACCTTCAAGAAATCGGACGCGCTGCGGGAGATTGCCAAGGGCATTCCGCACGACCGNCTTCTGGTGGAGACGGATGCGCCGTACCTTGCGCCCGTTCCCTTCCGCGGCAAGCGCAACGAGCCGGCCTATGTGGCGCATACGGCCGCCGTTCTGGCCGAGACCATCGGGCTTTCCCCGGAAGAGACAGCGGCGATCACGTCGGAAAATTTCTTCCGGCTGTTCAAGAAGGTGCAACGCCCGTCCACGAGGAGCGCGTGAGCCTTGCCGGAGCGACTTCGACTGACCATCCTCGGCTGCGGCTCCTCGCCCGGCGTGCCGCGCATCATCGGCGACTGGGGCGCCTGCGATCCAAGCAATCCCCGGAACCGGCGCACGCGCGCGGCAGCCTTGGTGGAGTGCGTTGGGTCGGACGGGCTTATTACGCGCGTTGCAATCGATACCGGCCCGGATTTCCGCGCGCAGATGATCGCGGCCGGCGTCAGCCGCTTGGACGGCGTGGTCTACACCCATCCGCACGCCGACCACATCCACGGCATCGACGATCTGCGCGGCTATGTGCTGGCGCAGGGCCGTCTCATCGATATTTATGCGGACGAGGTCACACTTGGCCGGCTGAAACAGGCCTTCGGCTACTGTTTCGAAACGCCGGAGGGCAGCAATTATCCTCCGATCGTCATGCCGCACCCGATAGTGCACGATCGCGATTTCAGCGTGCCGGGCGAGGGCGGGCCGCTGACCTTCACGCCGCTGCCTCAGATCCATGGCGATATCCGTTCGCTGGGCTTCCGGATAGGAAACATTGCCTACTGCTCGGACGTCAGCGACTTTCCGCCTGAGACCGTACCGCTGCTTCAGGGCCTCGACGTGCTTGTCATCGACGCTCTGCAATACAAGCCGCACCCAAGCCATTTTTCGCTTTCCGAGGCTCTGGAATGGATTGAGCGTCTGACGCCCCGGCGGGCGGTGCTGACCCATATGCACACGCCGCTGGATTATGAAACCGTGCGGCGCCAGACGCCCGATCACGTCGAACCGGCCTATGATGGGATGATGATCGAAACCGAGCTTTGAACCTGGGGTGTTTCGGGGGAACGCATGTCCAAGAGCATCAGGCGCGTGGAGATGGCAGCTGCGCAGGCGGGGCTCGCCATCGAGGTCAAGCGCATGGGGGAATCGACCAGAACGGCCGAGGAAGCGGCGCGCCAGTGCGGCTGTGAGGTCAATCAGATCGTCAAATCGCTGGTGTTTGCCGGCAAATCTTCCGGCCGACTTTATCTTTTCCTGGTCTCCGGCGGAAAGAAGCTCGACCTGCAAAAAGCCTCAAGGCTCGCTGGCGAGGCTCTGGAGCGCGCCGATCCGCGGCAGGTGCGCGAGGAGACAGGATTTGCCATAGGCGGCGTTTCGCCGCTTGGCCATCCCGACGGTGTCCGCCGCTTCGCGGACGAGACTCTGCTCGAATTCGATCAGGTCTGGGCGGCTGCTGGCGCGCATGATGCGGTCTTCGCGGCCGACCCGAAGGCGCTGATTGCAGCGGCGGGCGCGGAAACGGCGGATATTGCCGGGTAGTCGGTTCCGGAAATCTCGGAGCCGCGGGACGCATCCACCCGTAATCCGGGAAGCCGCCGAGCGGCTATCCGGGCACGCGGCTATCCGGGCACCCAGTAGCGCCATTGCCACTGTCTCTCTGGATCCCAAGCTCTCACAACGCGGACGCGGGTTGGTTCCATAATCTATCTTATGCGATCCATGACTTGATCTCCTCTCCGGCACGGTTTCGTGAAGAGACTTTAATTGTCAGTATTCCGGATCGAGGTTTATTTATTGAACAGTCGCGTCGTTGGACGCGGAAACCGTATTGAAAAGTGGTACTCGTAGTGAATTTTCGCGGTAAGCACGATGTCTCCTCTTACTGTTTCATCAGATATAAAGCACACTCTTCGTACGCTTGCCCATGAATTGGGTGAAAAAATAAAACCGACAAAGCAGCGGCCTTCTGACCCGGCACGTCAGGAAGACACTGGCCTTTCCAAATACGTTTTCTACGCGCCGCGTAAATCCGATGGCAAAGTGCCGGCTGATTTTCAGGATGCGCTTTCGCGCGCAGCTCGCGAAACGCCAAACCTTACAGCAAGCGATTTTCGCGGAGGCTTTGCAGTACGCAAACGGGCCTTACGGCGCTTCAAATCCCGCGATGGACACCTTTCGTGATGAGGTCATGGAAAACCTGGCCGCGGAGATTAGGACGGATGTTGATGAAGGCCGATTGCAGCCTGCCCATGCGAACTTGAGCACAAGTGCCAGGCAGAACCGTGCGATGAACGATTTCCTTGATCGGTCGCGCCCAGCAACCCTCATGGAAATCGCCAGGGAATTGAAACTTGATCCAAAGAAGATTCATAAAAAGTACGGAGACGCAAATAACTATTATGGAATGAACTTTAGGAAATATAGGAACGCAATAGCAAATATCAGGTTAGACATAATAAGGAATGAAGCAACGAATCTATCTGATGGCGACACATTCAAGGAATCTATATTAAATCCGGAGAGTAAGATATTAAGATACAAGGAGTTTGAGTTACAATATTTATATAAAGACGAGTCGTCTGGCGGTTCTTTCGTTGGATGCCTCTTCAAAGAACCCGACAATCAGGAGCGCCTGTGGGTTGTCACGTATGAGGGCAACATAATCACTCTTTCGCCAGATGAAGTGGGTGAGAGTAACACGCAAGCCCTTGGGGCGCCAATGATATTGTCCAGCAACTTGAGCAGTAACCCGACGCCTGGGCGCGGCACGAGAATCGCCGCCAATGCCGTTGTTTCCATCCTGCGTGATACCTACAGAAAACAGATTGAAAATGAGCGCAATATTTATAAGACCGTACTTCGTGCGGATATTGATAGGAANANTGAAAATGTCATTATTACAGATATGAAGAAAGTAGGATTAAATATTGTTCCTTTCTCACGCACTATCTTGGCCTACAAAAGAGGAGCGGATTACGAAGAACTAAAATCCATACAAAGGCAGGATTTGAACCGTCTTAAAGGTAATCTGTCAGGACTGGGGCTAGGGACAGTAACTGGCATGCCAGCCGGACCTGTCGGTATGGCAGCCGGTGGAGCTGCTGGCTGGATTGGTGCATCCGCGAGCGTAAGTCTAATACCGGTCGTCAACAAGGCTGTCTCTTCCNTGCACGAGTCAGCCAAAGGAGGGAAATAGATATAGAACGCGGGCTTGCTGGATGCCGCGCTTTCTTGCCCTGGAGGTCGATCCGCGCTACGGCTCCTGCACCGCAGAGGAGCCCGAATGAAGCCTTCGAGAGACATTTCGCGCCTGATCGAGATCATGGCTGCGCTGCGCGATCCCGAGACCGGCTGCCCCTGGGACGTGAAGCAGGATTTCGCGAGCATCGCGCCCTATACGATCGAAGAAGCCTACGAGGTGCTGGATGCNATCCAGCGCGGCGACATGNATGATCTGCGCGAGGAGCTGGGCGACCTGCTGCTCCAGGTCGTCTTTCATGCGCGTATGGCCGAGGAAGCCGGACATTTCGACTTCGGCGACGTTGTGGAAGCCATCACGACCAAGATGATCCGCCGCCATCCGCATGTCTTCGGCGAAACGGATGCGCGCCAGGCGGATGCCGTCAAGGTCATGTGGGAGAAGATCAAGGCCGAGGAGAAAAAGGAGCGCCTGGCGCGCCGGANTCCCGACCAGCGCGAGGAACATGGCTATCTGGACGATGTGGCCATCGCCCTGCCCGCGCTCATGCGAGCTTTGAAGCTGCAGCAGAAGGCGGCGCGGGTCGGCTTCGACTGGAAGGCTGCCGAACCCGTTCTCGACAAAATCGAGGAGGAGATCGCGGAGCTACGGCAGGCCATCGCTCAGTCCCGCCACGACGAGGTAGCTGAGGAGTTTGGAGACCTGCTCTTCGCGCTGGTCAATCTCGGCCGCCATCTCGATGTAGATCCGGAAAGCGCGCTACGATCGGCTAACGAGAAATTCCGCCGCCGTTTCCATCAGATCGAGCGCGAACTTAAGGCGAATGAGAAGGACCTCGGATCAGCCACGCTTGATGAGATGGAAATACTCTGGCAGCGCGCAAAGAAGATGAAGTGATCCGCCCTACCCCTTGTTTTAATTTCTTAATTTTCGCGCGATTTCATCGCGCGCGGCTTGGGTTGTATGCAGATGCAGCGTGACGCTGCCATCCTCGTGATCTTCACGGCGGATCACATCTCCGTGGCGATAAATCCAGTCGATTAATCCCAGCCGTTCCGCCGATAAAGTGAATGAGGCTTCCACGACCCCGCCTGAGACGCGCTCCTCAATAATGGCCATCAGGTCGTCGATCCCCTCGCCAGTCACCGCGGATATGGCCACCGGCGGCGTCCTGTTCACCGCGTCGCGCAAAAGCCGCCTGCGATCCTCCTCGCTCAGGAGATCGATCTTGTTCCAGACCTCCAGCACGCGGTTGGTGTCGGCAGGGTCGATCCCCAGGCTCGATAGGACTTCTTCCACATCCGCCGCGTGAGCCGTGGTATCCGGGTCCGAAATATCGCGCAGGTGGAGGATGAGATCGGCCTCGATCACCTCCTCAAGCGTGGCGCGGAAGGCGGCGACGAGATGAGGCGGCAGGTCCGAGATGAAGCCAACCGTATCGGAAAGGATGACTACGGTACCGTGCGGAAAACGGACCCGCCGCAATGTGGGATCCAGCGTGGCGAAGAGCATGTCTTCCGCAAGCACAGCGGCCCCAGTCAGCCGGTTGAACAGCGTGGATTTGCCGGCGTTGGTGTAACCCACGATCGAAACCACCGGGAACGGTACCTTGCGCCGCTTGGCCCGGTGCAGATCGCGGGTGCGCCTCACCGTCTCNAGCTCCCGCCGGATGCGGACGATCCGCTCCTGCAGGAGCCTCCGGTCCGCCTCGATCTGCGTTTCGCCCGGGCCGCCCATGAAGCCCCCGCCGCCGCGCTGGCGCTCAAGATGCGTCCAGCTTCTGACGAGCCGCCCCCGCTGATATTCGAGATGGGCAAGATCGACCTGCAGGCGCCCTTCCTTGGTGCGCGCGCGGCGGCCGAAGATTTCGAGAATCAGTCCGGTGCGGTCGAGCACCTTCGCCTTGAGCGCGCGTTCGAGGTTGCGCTGCTGCACAGGCGTAAGCTGATGATCGACGATGACAAGCTCTGCCGNGGTTTCGGCCACGATTCCCGCGAGCTGCTCCACCTTGCCGGTGCCGATCAATGTGCCCGGCTTTGGCTGGGTGACGGTGAAGACCTCACGGTGGACGACGTCGAGATCGATGGCTTCCGCCAGTCCCACCGCTTCCGCCAGCCGCGCCTCGGGCGACAGCGACATGTGCGGCCGCCCATCGCGGTCCGCNGGCTGGCCGCGGCCGTGGGAAAGCAGAACCGGCGTTACGACGACGGCCTTGGTACGATCACCGTTTGTCGGAGCCTCCTCCTGTGGCTTTCTGCCTTCTTTCCTGGCCAATCAACCTTCCCGGTTGTTTTCCTCCGCGTCGAAGAGCTGCACGGGCTGACTCGGCATGATGGTCGAGATCGCGTGCTTGTAGACGAGCTGTGAATGGCCGTCACGGCGCAGAAGGACACAGAAATTATCAAACGATGTGACGACACCCGTCAGCTTCACGCCGTTGATCAGAAATATCGTCAGCGGGTTCTTGCTCTTACGAACAGTGTTGAGGAAGAGGTCCTGCAAATTTTGGGAACGTTCCGCCATTTTTGTTTTTCATCCCCTGCGTCGCCGGCAGTAGCGCAACATTACCCCGCCCTGTCAAGCGCGATGACTGCCCTTCCACCGCGCGGGAGGCATGCCGATACNTACGAGCCAGCCGCCTCCGGCAAGTGGTTAACAGGCAGGGCATTTTTCCGCAACGTCAAAAAACGAGCGCCTGAGCGACAGGGCTACGGTGCCCGGATGTCCGTTGGCCACCGGGCGGCCGTCGATTTCCACCACGGGCATGACCACGGTGGAGGCGGCGGTGATGAAGGCTTCGCGCGCCGATTGAGCTTCTTCCACCGAGAAGGCCCGCTCCTCGACCTCCAGGCCCAGCCGGGCAGCAACATCCATAACGGTCGCGCGCGTGATCCCGCGCAGAATGCCGTAGTCGGCGGGCCGGGTCACCAGCTTGCCGTCCTGCGTGACGATCCAGGCGTTCGTGGCCGCGCCCTCCTTCACAAGTCCTTCGGAATCGACGAACCAGGCTTCGGAGGCACCGCTCTCGCGCGCCTTTTGCCGCGCAAGCACGTTGGGCAGCAGGCCNATCGTCTTGATGTCCACCCGCTCCCACCGGTTCTCGGGCACCGTGATCACCTTCACGCCGGTCTCCGCGCGCCGGGCGTTGGCCTGCGGATCGGTCCGCTTCGCCGTAACGATGAGCGCGGGGCGGGTACTCTCCGCCGGAAACACATGATCGCGCGGCGCCACGCCACGCGTCACCTGCACATAGACGAGGCCGTTCTTCACGCCGTTGCGACGCACCACCTCGCGCATGATCAGCTCCAGAGCCGCGCGGCGCAGCGGCCAGCGGATACGCAGCTCCCGCAAGGATCTGTCGAGTCGGTCGAGATGCCGCGTCATATCGATGATGAAGCCGCGCGCCACCTCGCACACCTCATAGACGCCATCGGCGAACTGGTACCCCCGGTCCTCGATATGTACGGCGGCTTGAGCGTGACGGACATAACGGCCGTTCACATAGGCAATTCGCGGCAAGGTTCCCTCCTTGGGTGGTTCGAAGAATCAGAAAAATTCCAGGCTCACGCGGAACAGCTGCTCGACATGCCGCACCGCCTTTTCAAGGGCGAATATCACGACCCGATCTTTGGGCTTGATGNGCAGCGAGCCGCTGGGCTTGACGAAAACGCCCTCGCGATAAACCGCGCCGATGCGCATGCCATCCGGCAAATCCAGTTCCTTGAGCGGCGGGCCGACGAGCGGCGACGTCTCCAGCGCCTCCGCCTCGATCACTTCCGCTGCTCCCCACTGAATGTTGTGGACGGCGCGGATGCGGCCGCGGCGCACATGCTGCAGCACGCGCGAGATGGTGACCGCACGCGGGTTGACATGAGCATCGACCCCCAGCGTCTTTGCGAATTCGTGATAGGTCGGGTTGTTGATGAGCACGAGGTTGGATTTGCAACCGAGTCTCTTGGCGATCACGCTGGTCAGGATATTAACCTGATCGTCATTCGTGAGCGCGACCATCAGATCGGCATGGTCGATGTCGGCTTCCAGAAGAAGCTTTTGGTCTAGGGCGCTTCCGTGAAGGACGACCGTGCGGCGCAGCTGGTCGGCAATGGCTACGGCGCGATCGCGGTTGTTCTCTATGAGCTTGACCTTCGTCCGCCCGCCCTTGCTTTCCATGGCCCGCGCCACATAGAGGCCGATATTGCCCCCGCCGGCGATCACGATTCGCGTGGCTTCCGGCTCCTCATGCCCGAATAGGCCCAGCGTGCGCCGCACCTGATCCTTGGTGGTGACCACATAGGCGAGATCGCCCGCCATNAGCTGGTCGGCCGAATGGGGGATGAACAGGTTTCCATTGCGTGAAACCCCGACTACGGTCGAAGGCAGGTCNGGAAAGAGCTCGGTGAGCTGCGCAAGCGGCGTGTTGATGACGGGGCATTCCTCGAGGCATTCGATGGCGACCATCACCACGTGGCCGTCGGCAAAGGAGACCACATCGGTCGCCCCCGGCAGGGCGATGCGCCGCAGCACCATCTCGCTGACCTCGATCTCCGGTGAGATGATCACGTCGATGGGCAAGTGATCGCGCGAGAACAGGTCCATGTAGTGCGGCTGCAGATAGGACTGCGAGCGGATGCGCGCGATCTTGGTGGGCACGTTGAAAAGCGAATGCGCCACCTGGCAGGCCACCATATTGACCTCGTCGTAAAGCGTCACGGCGATGATCATGTCCGCCTGCTGCGCCCCGGCATTGGCCAGCACCTCTGGATGCGCGCCATGGCCTACCAGACCGCGCACGTCCAGAGAATCGCGCACGGCGCGAATCAGGTCAGCGGAGGTGTCGATGACAGAGACGTCGTTCTTCTCCGCCGCCAGCCGCTCGGCAATACCGTATCCGACCTGCCCGGCACCGCAGATGATGACTTTCATGCGTCCTGCTCTTGATGCGGATCGCCGGCAGCGAATGACGAAGAGCGAAGAGCGAATAGCGAATAGGGAATAGGGATTTGCAACTGCTGACCGGACGCCTGCGTGTGCACGCGAATCCTCACCTTCATTCTCCGTCCCTACTCGCTATTCGCTACTCACTACTCGCTGGCCTTAAACTCCCAACGACTTCAACTTCCTATGCAGCGCCGAGCGTTCCATGCCGATGAATTCGGCCGTGCGTGAGATGTTGCCGCCGAAGCGGTTGATCTGGGCAAGCAGGTATTCCTTCTCGAACAGCTCGCGCGCCTCGCGCAAGGGCAGCGCCATGATATGCTGATCCGACTGCGTGGGCACACGCGGCATCACATCGCCAATCTCCGCCGGCAGGAGATCGGCAGTGATCGGCTTATCTTCGTCCTCGCCGCGCGTTAGGATCATCAGCCGTTCAATATTGTTGCGGAGCTGGCGGATGTTGCCCGGCCAGTTGTGCGCCTGAAGCACCGCCATAGCATCCTCGCCCAGCCGCCTAGGCTTGATGCCCGCCTGCGCGGTGATCTGGTGCATGAAATGTTCCACGAGCAGCGGTATGTCCTCGCGCCGTTCCGCCAATGACGGAACCATGATCGGCACCACCGCCAGACGATGATATAGATCTTCCCGGAAGCGCCCCTCCGCGATCAGGGATTCGAGGTTCCGGGCCGTCGACGAGATGATGCGCACGTCCACCTTGACGCGCTTGGTGCCGCCCACGCGCTCGAACTGCTGATCGACCAGCACGCGCAGGATCTTGCCCTGCGTCTCGCGCGGCATGTCGGCCACCTCATCGAGATAGAGCGTGCCGCGATGGGCCTCTTCGAGCGCCCCCACCTTACGCTCGCCGCCGTTCGATTCGGTGCCGAAAAGCTCGATCTCCATGCGCTCAGGCGTGATCGAGGCGGCGTTGAGTGAGACGAACGGCCCGTTGGCACGCGCGGAGAGGGCGTGGATGGCGCGGGCGGCCAGTTCCTTNCCGGAACCGGAAGGGCCGATCAGCATGATGCGGCTGTTGGTGGGCGCAACACGCTCAATGGTCTGACGCAGCTGGTTGATGGCGGGCGAATTGCCAATGAGGTCGAAGGTTTCGCCGCTGCGTTTCTTCAGGTCCAAGACCTCGCGGCGGAGCTTGGACGTCTCCAGCGCCCGCTCGCAGATCAGGATTAACCGGTCGGCCTTGAACGGCTTTTCGATAAAGTCATATGCGCCGCGCTTGATGGCCGCCACGGCCGTCTCGATGGTGCCATGCCCNGAGATCATGACCACCGGCAGGTCGGGGTGCATTTCCTTGATCTTGTCGAGCAGGGCCATTCCGTCCAGCGTCGAGCCCTGCAGCCAGATGTCGAGCAGCACAAGCCTCGGCACCCGCTCGGCAATCGCCGCGAGGGCCGCATCGCTGTTGCCAGCCGTGCGNGCCTCGTGGCCCTCGTCGCTCAGAATTCCCGCGACCAGTTCCCGGATATCTTCCTCGTCGTCGACGACCAGAATGTCAGACGCCATTGTCGATCTTTTCCGTTCTACCTGCAGTCTCGCCCACCCCTGCCCTGCTTCCCCGCTCATCGGGTGCTGCCGGCAGCAGCATTCGCACCATTGCGCCTACACCGCCGTGGAAGGAGGCTGGAGCGTCGTGCAACTCCAGCCGGCCGCCATGGTCCTCGATGATCTTCTTGACGATAGCGAGCCCCAGGCCGGTGCCCTTCTCGCGCGTCGTCATGTAAGGCTCGAGCAACCTTTGCCGGTTCTCGCGCGGCAGGCCCTTGCCATTGTCCATCACGCTGACCTCGATCACCCCGCCCGCCTGCCGCGCAGTGATGCGGATCACGCCCATGCGGTCGGCCTCGCGCGATGCGGCATCGATTGCTTCGGCGGCGTTCTTGATGATGTTGCCGAAGGCCTGACTCATCAACCGTGTATCGAAGCGTCCGATCAGAGGCTGATTGCCCAGATCGTTCTCTATCGTGATGTCGGGACGGCTCACCTCGATCAGGAAGGATGCCTCACGCAACGGCTCGCGCAGATCNAGCTTCTGCATATCCGGCTTGGGCATGCGCGCAAAAGCGGAGAACTCGTCCACCATCCGGCCGATGTCCCCGACCTGGCGGATGATCGTGTCGGTGCACTGGTCGAAGATTTCGCGATCCTCGGTGATCACCTTCCCGAAACGCCGGCGGATGCGCTCCGCGGAGAGCTGGATGGGGGTGAGCGGATTCTTGATCTCGTGGGCAATGCGCCGGGCCACGTCGGCCCAGGCGGTGGAGCGCTGCGCCTGCACCAGATCAGTGATGTCNTCGACCGTCACGACATATGAGCGCTCCTCGGCGCCGCCCACAGTCTCCTCGGTGGTGATCTGGATGTTGAAGGTGCGCTCCGAGCCGCTGCGATAGAAGGTCACCTGGTCGCGATAGACCTTGCGCCCCGATGCCTTGCCGACCTCGAACACGCGTCCAACCTGCGGAAGGACGGCCGTAAGATTCTTGCCCAGCGTATCGGCGGCGTGNATAGAAAGCATGGTTTCGGCCGAGCGGTTGACGATGGAGACGGTGCCCTGCCGGTCGACGCCGATGACGCCCGCTGACACGCCCGACAGCACCGCTTCGGTGAAGCGCCGGCGCTCGTCTATCATGTCGCGCGCATGGATGAGCTGGTCGCGCTGCGTCTTGAGTTGCAGCGTCATCTTGTTGAAGGTGTCGCCGAGAGAGGCCACGTCCCCGTCGGAACGGCGTACCGGGACGGCAACNTCGAGGTTTCCAGTCGATACCGCGTCGGCCGCAGCGATGAGTTGGCGGATGGGCCGCACNAGCCGGTCCGCGACCGCAATGCCCGTCCAGATGGCGGCCAGAACGATGGCGAGCGTCACGATGAGATAGAGTAGCGCGAAGGCGACCTGCGTATTGAAGCGGTTCCCCTCCAGGGCTCGGTATTCGTCGGCATTGGCGGCAACGATGCGCTGCGCCTTGATGACCTGCGGGTCGAGCTCGCGCAGCGTGTAGAGATAAGCGTCGGGGATTTCCCTGAGTTTTACGACGGCGCCGATCAGATTGCCGGGCGGTAGGTCGAACAGGACGGTTAGCCCCTGTGCAGCCTGCCCCAGAACACCGTTGGGCGGGGCCGGAATCTCGCCGGAGCGGGGCATTTCGGCGCCCATGATGACCGACTCATCTTCACGAATGAGCACCGCATAGGTAAGCCCCCGCCCCCTCGCCTGCTGCGTCAGCACCTGGCGGAACCCGGTGCGGTCGAGATTGTAGAGGGTGCGAAGGCGATCGAGGTCGATCGCCATTGAGAGCGTCGTGCCCTGCAGCGTCTGAGCGTTCTGCTGCACATAGGCATCCGCGATGGACAGCGACGACTGCACGATGACGCGGGTTCTGATCTCGAACCAGCGGTCGAGACCCAGATCGAGCGTGATGGAAGCGACAATGGCGACCAATATGGCCGGAATCGCCGCCACCAGCGAGAACATGGCGACGATGCGCACATGCAGCCGCGAGGCAGCCTTGCCACCCTTGCGCGCCGTATAGATGCGGTGCGCCTCGCGCGCGATCAGCCCGATCAGAATCAGGACAAAGGCCGCGTTGATACCGATCAGCGCGAGAGTGGTGGAAGCGTCGGGCGCAAGGGGCGTGAGCCCCAGGAGAACGGCGAACGAGACGGCAGCCGTCAGCAGCGCGCCGGCCGCAGCCAGAATGCCTGGCCATGCCATGAGACGCCGCCCCTCCGTCGGATTGGGCCGGTACGGCTCTGCGGACATGGCCGGCGCCTGCGTGCTCATAAAGAACTCACCCTCACCCCATTAACCTCGCCGGTTCGTCACGCAACCGGCAATCGCGTTGCAGATATGCAACGCATTGTGGCGATTTTGCAACGGGCCAGTGGACTTTCGGGAGAGAATCCCAGCGGTGTGGACACAGGATAGCGAAAGAAGGGCTATTCCGTCTGAAGGCTGCCAATGCTGCCGGAAGGCCGGGTTGCGCGGTAGATATCCACGCCAAGCTCGCGAATCTTCTTGCGCAGCGTATTGCGGTTGAGACCCAGAAGTTCGGCCGCGCGTATCTGATTTCCCTGCGTGGCCGCGAGCGCGGCGAGGATCAGGGGATACTCCACCTCCGCCAGAACCCGGTGATAGAGCCCCGGCGGCGGCAATCCAGCGCCGAAGCCGCGGAAATAGCGCTGCAGGTAGCGCTCGACGGCCTGGCCGAGGGGCAGATCCGAGCCCGTGCCCTCCTCGGCTTGCGATTTTGCGGCCGGCGCGCTGCCGTATAGCTCATTGAGGATGATCTCCTCGGAGATTTCCTCCTGTGGGTAGAGTGCTGCCAGCCGGCGTACGAGATTTTCCAGCTCCCGCACATTGCCTGGCCAAGGATAGCGCATCATCGCGTCAAAACCGCCCTTGGAGATGCGCTTGGCGGGCAGCCCCTCACGTTCGGCCTGGGCGAAGAAATGGCGCACGAGATCAGGAATATCCTCCGTGCGCTCGCGCAGCGGCGGCAGGCGCAGCGGCACCACATTGAGGCGGTAGAACAGGTCTTCGCGGAAAAGTCCCTGATTGATGAGCGCGCGCAGGTCCTTGTTTGTAGCGGCCACGATGCGCACATCGGTCTTAATCGGCGTGCGGCCGCCCACGGTGGTGTATTCGCCCTGTTGGAGCACGCGCAGAAGCCGCGTCTGCGCCTCCATCGGCATGTCCCCGATCTCGTCCAGAAACAGCGTGCCGCCCTCGGCTTGCTCGAAGCGCCCCGACGAACGCTGCTGCGCGCCGGTGAAGGCGCCCTTTTCGTGACCGAAGAGCTCCGATTCGATCAGATCGCGCGGAATGGCCGCCATGTTGATGGCAACGAAGGGGCCGTTGCGGCGCTTGCCGAACTCGTGCAGCGCGCGGGCCACCAACTCCTTACCGGTACCCGATTCGCCGCCGATCATAACCGTGAGATCCGTCTGCATCATGCGGGCGAGCATCCGGTAGATGTCCTGCATGGCCGGCGAGCGGCCGACGAGCGGCATCGATTCGGGCGTCTCGGGCGCCTTTTTCTCCACGGGCCTCGAACGGGGCTCCGCCAGCGCGCGCCCCACGATGGAGAGAAGTTCCGTCAGATCGAAGGGCTTGGGGAGATATTCGTAGGCCCCCGCCTCCGAGGCGCGAATGGCGGTCATGAACGTGTTCTGGGCGCTCATGACGATGACCGGCAGATCGGGCCTGGCCTTCCTGATGCGCGGCAAAAGGTCGAAGGCGTTTTCGTCGGGCATCACAACATCGGTGATGACAAGGTCCCCCTCGCCCGCCGTGACCCAGCGCCAGAGCGTCGCCGCGTTCGAGGTCACCCGCACTTGATGGCCGACGCGGGACAGCGCCTGATTGAGGACCGTACGGATGGCCGCATCGTCATCAGCCACGAGGATGTTGCCGTGTGCGCTCATGCCTTCACGTCCGCTGACTTTCCGTATCCTCCCCCTCCCCGCGCCAGGCCGGCATCAGGATGCGGAACGTAGTGCCGCGGGAGGAGGAATCGCATTCGACAATGCCTCCGTGGGCGCCCACGATCTTCGCTACCAGGGCCAGGCCCAGCCCGGAGCCATTCTGCTTCGTCGTGATGAAAGGGTCGAAGATAATCGACTGAATATCTTCCGGCACGCCCGGCCCGTTGTCATGCACGCAGAACTCCATAGGCAATGAGACGCGCTCGCGCGTACCGGGCACGGAAAAGCGGATGCCGGGACGGAAAGCCGTGGTCAGCCTGATCTCGCCTCCGCTTGAATCCCCAATGGCTTCGGCGGCGTTCTTCACAAGGTTCAGGAAGACCTGCACGAGCTGGTCGCGATTGGCGAGGATAAGGGGCAAAGATGGGTCGTATTCCTCGACGATCTTGATGTGGCTCGCAAATCCGCTCTTGGCGATGGCCTTCACATGGTCGAGAACGATGTGGATGTTGACCGGTTCGCGGTCGACCGGCCGGTCATCCGAAAAGACCTCCATGCGATCCACAAGCGCCACGATCCGGTCGGTCTCCTCGGTGATCAGCCGGGCGAGCGCGCGGTCGTCGTCGGAGACGACCTGTTCGAGCAGTTGGGCGGCGCCCCTGATGCCCGAAAGCGGGTTCTTGATTTCGTGCGCCAGCATCGCAGCCAGCCCCGTTACCGAGCGCGCCGCCCCGCGATGGGTCATCTGGCGGTCGATCTTCTCGGCCATCGAGCGTTCCTGGAGCATGACGACGACGGAACCGGGAAGCTCCGAGACCGGCGCGACATAGATATCCACTGCCTTGTCCGGCCCGAGCCGGGGCGAGGAGATATCGACGCGATACTCGTTGAAGGGCGCGCGGCGCTCGCGAACCTGCTCCACGAGCGAAAGCATCGGGCTGCCGAAGGGGACGAAATCGGCCAAGCGATGGCGCGCCAGCATCGCGGCGCTCGACCGGAAGAAATTCTCCGCCTCGGCATTTGCGAAGGTGATGAAGCCGTCCTTGTCCACCATGATGACCGGATGGCCGATGGAGTTGACGGCAAGCTGCGCTACATGGGCCGCGCCGTGGGCAGCATAGGGCGTGTTACTGCTCATGCTGCCTCCCTGCATGGAGTCGGTTCGCCAAAGGCGACCCGCAGAAGCCGCAAGACCGTCCGAGGATCGGTCTCCGTCATGATGGACTGGCGCAGGGTGGAGCTGGCGGCGCCCATGCGATCCAGATACCAGCCCAGGTGCTTGCGTGCATGACGCACCCCCTGCCCTGTGCCGTAATGCGACAGCATCGCCTCGTAATGGGTGGCCACGTAGTCGGCCATCTGCTCTTCGTCCGGGATGCCGGGCGCTACGCTTCCGGCGGCGAAATGCGCGAGCGCGCCGGCCTTCCACGGCGCCCCGTAGTGGGCGCGGCCGATCATCACCGCATCGGCGCCGGACTGCGCAAGCATCTCCATCGCCTCCGCAGGCCCTTCGGCATCTCCATTCGCAACGACAGGAATGGAAACCGCCTGTTTGACCGCCGCGATTGCGCGCCAATCCGCCCTGCCCTTGTAGAACTGGCAGCGTGTGCGCCCGTGCACCGTCACCATCGCCACGCCCGCCTCCTCGGCACGGCGGGCAATTTCGGGCGCGTTGAGGCTGTTCTCGTCCCAGCCGAGCCGCATCTTGACTGTCACCGGAGCAGATGACGCCTTCACGACCGCCTCGATCAGCGACAGTGCATGGTCGGGCTCGCGCATCAGAGCCGAACCCGAATAGCCGCCGGTCACCTTCTTGGCTGGACAGCCCATATTGATATCGATGATGTCCGCGCCCTCGTCCACCGCGATGCGGGCAGCCTCCGCCATCCAGCGGGCTTCACGCCCGGCGATCTGCACCATATGCACGTCGATATTCGGGCGGCGGATGCGCCGTTCGCTATCCATTCGGCCTTTCGCAAGCTCGCCACTCGCCACCATCTCGGAGACGACGAGCCCTGCTCCGTGCGCATGCGCAAGCAAGCGGAAAGGAAGGTCCGTAACGCCTGACATGGGCGCCAGGAACACCCGGTTGCGAAGTTCCACTGCCCCCACGCGAAGAGGTAACGCCAGCTTGTGTAGAGAATTGCTGCTCAAAATTCGGGCACCCATGTCCGCTGCCTATTTTCTAGACAGAAATCCTTTCGCGCGCAACGGATGATTTCTGCACCGGAGAAATCCGCTGGCATTTGCCTGCGCTCGCAATTAAGCGTCTCGCCATGACTACGCAATCTGAAAGGGATCNGAAGGCGCTGAAGTGCAGNGTTGCNGTNGTGCTCGTGGCGGCAGGCCGCGGCTCGCGGGCGGGCCACACCGACCAAGGACCCAAGCAATACCGCATCATCGGCGGCAAGCCGGTGATCCGTCACACGCTTGAAGCATTCGCAGTGCACCCGCGCATCGACGCCATAGCGGTCGCCATCCATCCCAACGACGACGATCTTTTCGCGCAGGCCAGTGCCGGGCTCGACGCCGATGTGCGGGCGGTGCCAGGCGGGGCTACGCGGCAGGAATCGACACGGCTTGCCCTTCGGGCCATCGAAGACCTCGAGCCCGAGATCGTGCTCATCCACGATGCCGTACGGCCCTTTGTCGATGCCGTTCTGATCGACCGGGTGATCGACGCCGTAGGGGAGCACAACGGCGCCCTTCCCGCCGTTGCGGTTTCCGATACGCTGAAACACGCGGAAAAGGACATGCGCGTGGCGGGTACGGTTCCGCGCGACGGGCTTTTTGCCGCGCAGACCCCGCAGGGCTTTCCATTCCGTGCGATCCTAGCCGCGCACGAGAAAGCTGCCCAAGCAGGGCTCGACGGCTTCACGGACGATGCGTCCATCGCCGAATGGGCAGGGCTGGAAAACCGTCTGGTCGAAGGCTCTCCGGACAATGTGAAGATCACGTGGGCGCGTGACCTCGCGCTGGCCGACCAGAGACTGGGAGGAATGATGAACGGTTTGCCGGATGTGCGCACGGGTAACGGCTACGACGTACATGCTTTTGTTGAAGGCGACCACGTAACCCTTTGTGGGGTAAAGATTCCTCATTCGCGACGGCTGTCGGGTCATTCCGACGCCGATGTGGGCCTGCATGCGCTGACAGACGCGCTGCTTGCCACCTGCGGGGCAGGCGACATCGGCACCCACTTCCCGCCCTCGGATCCCAAGTGGAAGGGTGCCCCGTCCCATCTCTTCGTCGAGCATGCCGTGCGGCTGGTGCGCGAGCGCGGCGGGCGCATTGCCAACGCCGACATCACGCTGATCTGCGAAGCGCCCAAGATCGGCCCTCATCGCGACGCGATGCGCGCGGAACTTTCGCATGCTCGGAATTTCCGCCGAGCGCCTTTCTGTGAAGGCGACGACGAACGAGGGACTGGGGTTCATCGGACGTGCCGAGGGAATTGCCGCGATCGCGACCGCAACAGTCGTCTATCCCGGCCGCCTGGCTGACGGAGGGTGAGGAATGAGCGACACCTCAATGTTGGCCGCTAAGGTATTGCGTACGCTTGAGAAAAAGGGCCTGAAACTCGCCACGGCCGAATCCTGCACCGGCGGAATGGTGAGCGCCGCCCTGACGGACCTTGCGGGCGCCTCCAACGTATTCGAGCGCGGCTTCGTCACCTATTCCAACGAGGCGAAGATGGAGCTCCTCGGCGTCTCGGAGGAAACCCTGAGCCAGCACGGCGCAGTGTCTGCAGAAACCGCGCGCGAGATGGCAGAAGGCGCCCTCCGCCATTCCCGCGCGGATATGGCCGTCTCGATCACCGGTATCGCCGGACCCGGCGGCGGCAGCGCGGAAAAGCCTGTGGGTCTTGTCTGGTTCGGTCTGGCCGTGAAGGGCAAGGAGCCACGCGCGGAAAAGCGCATCTTCCTTGCCGGGGAGCGCGCCATCGTGCGCAGGGACAGCGTNGCGACNGCGCTGTCCCTGGTGCTGGAGGCAGCGAGCAAGGCTTAGCTAAAGCCCCAGCCCGCCGATGCAGACATATTTGGTATCGAGATAATCCTCGATGCCCTGATATCCACCTTCCTTGCCGAGCCCCGATTCCTTGAAGCCGCCAAACGGAGCCTCCACGGTCGTGATCAGGCCTTCATTGACGCCGACGAGACCGTATTTCAGCCCTTCCATGACGCGGAAGGCGCGGCCCAAATCGCTGGTGTAGAAGTAGCAGGCAAGGCCGAAGGACGTGGCGTTGGCCATGGCGACCGCTTCCTCTTCGTGCTTGAAGCGGAAGATAGGCGACACNGGCCCGAAGATTTCCTCTTCCATGATCCGCATTTCCGGCGAAGCGCCGGTNATGACGGTCGGCTCGAAAAAGGTGCCGCCGAGTGCGTGGCGCTTGCCGCCGATGGCCACCTTGGCGCCCTTGGAGGTCGCGTCGGCCAGCAGCTCCTCCACCTTCTCCACGGCCTTCTCGTCGATCAGCGGACCCTGCTGCGAACCTTCCTCCAGGCCGGGGCCCACCTTGAGCTTGCTCGTGGCCTCCACCAGCTTCTCGACAAAGCGGTCGTGGATTTCCTCCTGCACGAAGAAGCGGTTGGTGCACACGCAGGTCTGGCCGGAATTGCGATACTTGGCCACGATCGCGCCTTGCACGGCCCGGTCCACGTCGGCGTCGTTGAAGACCAGGAAGGGCGCGTTGCCGCCGAGTTCCATCGACACTTTCTTCACGGTGCCGGCGGCCTTCTGCATGAGAAGCTTGCCGATCTCGGTCGAGCCGGTGAAGGTGATCTTGCGTACCAGCGGGTTTTCAGTGAGTTCGTCGCCAATCGCGGAAGCCGAGCCGGTGACGATGTTCACCACGCCGGCAGGGAAACCCGCCTCCTCGGCAAGCACGCCCCAGGCAAGGCCAGAATAAGGCGTTTGCGAAGCCGGCTTCGCCACGGCCGTGCATCCGGCCGCCAGCGCCGGGCCCAGCTTGCGCGCAGCATTGAGGAAGGGAAATTCCACGGCGTGATCGCGCCGATCACGCCGACCGGCTCTTTGGTGACGAGAATGCGCCGGTCCGCCCAGGGCGAAGGCACGACATCGCCGTAGACGCGCCGGGCCTCTTCCGCGAACCACAGGATGTAGGCAGCCGACATACCCACCTCGCCCTTCGCCTCGGCAAGCGGCTTGCCCTGCTCGAGGACGAGAAGCTCCGCGAGCGCATCCTGATTGTCCATGATCACGTCGTGCAGCCTGCGCAGAAGCTTCGCCCGGTCATTGGCCGAGGTCTTCTTCCAAGAGTGGAATGCCGCCTCGGCCGCCTCGATGGCGCGCCGCGTTTCGGCCCGGCCGCATTTCGGCACCGTGCCGATCGTCTGCCCGTTGGCGGGATTGACCACCTCGATCGTCTCGCCCGAATCCGCCTGGACCCAAGAGCCTCCGATGAGATTGGCCTCACGCATAAAATGGCTGGTCTTCTTCAGCATGTTTCCTCCTGGGGCGCCGGGAGGCTGCGCCCGCTTTATGGATGAGAATCAGGTCGCATTCGATGCGACACGTTCCGGACGGCTGCACGCGCCCGCAGCATCTCGTTATAGCGCCTCTGGCTCCAAAGCTAGAGCCGGTGGAGGCAAATGCAAGAAAGTTGTCAGTCAGCCGAACACCCACTCGGCCATCGCAACCCAGAAGGCCGTGCTCAGGGCAGCAAGAGGCGTGCCGATAGTGGTGGCATTGGAGGCGAGCGCTTGGCCCGTACCGAAGCGCACGGCGATAAGATAGGGGTTTACGCCGCAGGGCAGTGCAGCGGCTGTCACGACAACCTTGCCGCTCAAAGGCGGTAGGCCCACCAGCTTCGCCATGGCGAGCGCCACCGCCGGCATCAGCACGAGCTTCAGCCCCGTCATGGCCGCCGCAGGCCGCACATTGCCGGAAATGCCGTAACGCCTGAGCTCCAACCCCATCGCGAACAGCGCTATGGTTCCTGCGACATTCGCCAGCGCGTCCACAAGACGCTCCATGAGCGGCGGCATGCCGAGCCCGGAAAACCGCCAGATGAGCCCCGCCAGGATCCCGATGATCAGCGAATTCGTAAGCAGCTTGACCAGGAAGTCGCGAACGATCGCCGCAAGGCCCATGCCGCCGTTTTCGGACCGGCCGAACAGCCCGAACAGCAGGACGGTAGTGCCGATCATGATCGGCAGATGGACGGAGACTATGAGCGAGAGGACTTCGAATCCCTCCTGCCCGTATAGACCCAGCATGAAGGGAAAGCCGAGCAGCACGAGATTGGAGAAACCGGCCGACAGCCCACCCACGATGCCGGCGCGGGTGTCGCGCCCGAAGAAGCGGACGATGACGAAATGTGCCGTGATCCAGGTGAACGCGACGGCGGTGAAATAGCAGAGCCAGAGGGCGGCGGGCAGGCTGCCGGCGAAGTCNGCACGGGCCATGGTGCGGAAAAGCAGGAGCGGCAATGCCACGGAAACCGCAAAGTCCGTCAGCGCCGCGCCCGTGTCCTTTTTCAGAAGACCGGACCAGCCGCTGAGGTAACCGAGCGCGACGAGCGCGAAAACAAAGGCGAGCGTGCCTGCGAGGGATTCCATNGCGGGCCTGTGTATGGCACCGGATGCGCTGCGGCAAGCGCCTCCCCGAGAAACCTTTCAGGCAGCGTTTCCACTGCTTTGATTTTTGGGCGCGCGTTCCCGCGCCAGGGGGCATTGCCGTGTTTGCCGCTTTCGACTACATGCCGGAGCGGTTGGCCTGCCCTTTTCCTGCCGCTAAAAAGCGATTAGACAGCCGCACAGCATCATTCGGACCAAAGCCCGTACTTTGAGGGGACCCAAGTGACAACGACCTTCGACAAGGTTGCCGACATCATCGCCGAGACGAGCGAGATCGAGCGCGACAAGATCACTCCCGACAGCCATACCATTGACGATCTGGGTATCGACAGCCTGGATTTCCTCGACATTGTCTTTGCCATCGANAAGGAGTTCGGCATCAAGGTGCCGCTCGAGAAATGGACCCAGGAGGTCAACGAAGGCAAGGTGAGCACGGAAGAATATTTCGTGATGAAGAACCTGTGCGCCAAGATTGACGATCTGGTTGCCGCCAAGTCGGCGGGTTAGCCTGCATTACTGCGCGCGAGGTGCATATGAGCTCCACCGACGTCGTCATTACCGGTATCGGCATCGNCTCGTCGCTGGGGCTTGGAACGGACGCGCANTGGCAGGCGCTGCAGGGCTCCCCTGCCCCGAAACTCGATCGGGAGCGCTTCGCGCCCTACGTCATCCATCCGCTGCCGGAAATCGACTGGAGCGTGCAGATTCCAAGGCGCGGCGACCAGCGCCAGATGGAGACCTGGCAGCGGCTTGGCACCTATACCGCAGGCCTTGCGCTGGACGATGCGGGCCTCAAGGGCGACGAGGAATTGTGCGCCACCATGGACATGATCGTGGCGGCCGGCGGCGGCGAGCGCGACACGGCGGTGGACCAGGCCATTCTCGACGCCTCGCTTGCGCGCAACGACCANGGCGTGCTGCTCAATGAAAAGCTNACGACCGAATTGAGGCCNACGCTCTTCCTAGCGCAGCTTTCCAACCTGCTGGCCGGCAACATTTCTATCGTCCATAAGGTCACCGGCTCCTCGCGCACTTTCATGGGTGAGGATGGCGCGGGCGTTGCCGCGATCGAGACGGCGGCAGCGCGCATCCGCGCCGGNCAGTCNACGCACTGTCTCGTGGGCGCGGCTTTCCAGACCGAGCACCCGGACATGCTTCTTGCCTATGAGCTTGCGGCCTATCTGCAGCGCGGTGAGTGGTCACCCGTCTGGCAGCGGCGCGAGGAGCTGGGCGGCGGCATCATCACGGGCTCCGGTGCAGCCTTTCTGGTGCTCGAATCGCGCGAACATGCCGAAAAGCGTGGCCGCAAGGCCTATGCCGCCATCGGGCCAATCCTTTCCGGCCGCGCGCGGCGGGAAGGCAGCGGCCTAAAGGACGCCTTGGGCGAGATNCTGGACGTGCTTGCCGGACGGGCGGCACCGGCGCTTGCCATATCCGGCGCATCCGGTGCGCACGCGGCCACCAGGGCCGAAAAGGCGGCGCTGGATGCCTACGGCAATATGGCCGTGCGCGGCTTCAACACCGTGACCGGCCACCTCAAGGANGCGCAGTTCCCCTTCGCTGTGGCGCTTGCCGCGCTCGCCATCCATAACGCAAAGGCCTACCCGCCCTTCGATGCCGAAAACGAGCGCCCCCTCGAAGACGCGCCGAAAGCCGTACTCGCAACCTCGGTAGGCTATCATTGCTACGAAGGCATGGGGCTGATTGTCGAGGCCTGAGGAGCGGAGGAGCGCATGAGCTATACCGACAAATTCGGACGCCCGCTCGTCGCCGTGACCGGAATGGGCGTAGTGACCTCGCTCGGGCAGGGCAAGCGCGACAACTGGGCTGCGCTGACCGGCGGCCGCTCCGGAATCCGCTCGATCAAACGCTTTCCCGTGGACCATCTGGCCACGACCATCGCGGGCCTGGTCGACTTCCTGCCCGAGAGCGAGCAGGGCGCGACTGCCCTTACCCTCGCGCTTGCCGAACTCGCTGCAGAGGAAGCGATTGACGAATCCGGCCTTTCCCTGTCGAATTTCGGCGGGCCGCTCTTCCTCGCCGCCCCGCCGGTGGAGCTGGATTGGAGGAACCGGTTGGCGCTTTATGCCCGCTCGGAGCGCTCGGGCGACTGGCGCAGCCTGATCGAGACGGCGCGCAAGACGGCAAACAGGGCCTATTTCGATGAGGGGCAGTTTGCGAACATCGCCAACCGGCTGGCGGACAAATACGGCACGCGTGGCCTGCCGGTGACGCTGTCCACGGCCTGCGCCTCGGGCGCCACGGCAATTCAGCTCGGCATAGAGGCGATTCGCCGGGGCGAATGCGACCGGGCGCTGGCGATTGGCGCCGACGGTTCGGCGACGGCGGAGGCGCTCATCCGGTTCTCGCTGCTTTCGGCTCTCTCCACCCAGAACGAGCGGCCGGAAAAGGCCTCCAAGCCTTTCTCGAAGGATCGCGACGGATTCGTGCTGGCGGAGGGCTCCGCTGCTCTCGTGCTCGAACCGCTGGAAAGCGCACGCTCCCGCGGGGCGAAGGTCCTCGCGATCATGCGCGGCTGCGGCGAAAAGGCCGACGACTTCCACCGCACGCGCTCCAAGCCCGACGGCTCTCCCGCGGCCGGCGCGGTGCGCGCGGCGCTTGCCGATGCAGGCATGGCGGAAGAAGAGGTCGCCTATATAAACGCGCACGGCACGTCCACGCCCGAGAACGACAAGATGGAACATCTGTCGCTTTCGACCGTGTTCGGCGAGCGGATGCGGACGATCCCGATTTCCTCCAACAAATCGATGATCGGCCACACCCTGTCCGCCGCCGGGGCGGTGGAAGCAGTTTTCTCGATCATGACCATGCGCGAAGGCGTGATTCCGCCCACCATCAACTATGACAATCCCGATCCGGCCATCGATCTCGATGTCGTGCCGAATGTGAAGCGCGAGGCGGACGTCCCCACAGTGCTTTCCAACTCCTTCGGCTTCGGCGGGCAGAACACCTGCCTGGTGATGGCGCGTGAGCCGGGGTGACAGGAGCGTGAATAGCGAATAGGGAAGAACCGGTTCCGCTGCGGAATTCGCTCATTCGCTATTCACTTTCATCGGAAACGTCATCCATGCGCGCATTGCAGCTCATTTCCGATCGCAAGCTCGAGATTTCCGATATTGCGCCCCCTCCACCGCCGACCCACGGCGAGGTGACGGTCAGGATCGCGGCCGTGGCGCTCAATCACATCGATGTGTGGGGCTGGCGCGGGATGGCCTTTGCGAAGCGCTCGCTTCCGCTGGTTATCGGGGCGGAGGCCTCCGGATGGGTCGATGCGATCGGGCCAGGCGTCAGCGGCCTTGTTCCGGGCCAGCTCGTCTCCATCTACGGGGCGCGCACATGCGGCCTTTGCCGCGCCTGCCGCGAGAAGCGAGACAATCTCTGCGAGCATGTGGGCGGTGTTCACGGTTTCCATATCGACGGCTTCGCGCAGGAGAAGATCAACCTCCCCGCGCGGCTGCTGGTTCCCGCCCCTCCCGGCGTGGACGAGATCGGGGCGGCGGTTGCGCCCATCACCTTCGGCACGGTCGAGCACATGCTGTTCGACAATGCCAGGCTGCAGCCGGGCGAGACGATCCTCGTGCATGCGGGCGGCTCCGGCATCGGTTCGGCGGCCATTCAGCTTGCAAAGCGGATGGGCTGCACGGTGATCACCACCGTGGGCTCTGAACGCAAGGCGGAAAAGGCAAGGGCGCTCGGCGCAGACCACATCATCAACTACCGCGAGGAACGGTTCGAGGGGGTGGTCCGTAAGATCACCAGGAAGCGCGGTGTGGACGTGGTGTTCGAGCATGTGGGCGCCGATACCTGGGCGGGCTCGATGCTGTCGCTCAAGCGCGGCGGCAGGCTCGTCACCTGCGGCTCGACCTCTGGTGTGTCCACCAGCATAAACCTGATGCAGCTCTTCCAGCAGCAGATCAGGATCATCGGCTCCTTCGGCTGCCGCATGGAAAACATGGCCGACGCCATGCAGAAGATGGCGGCCGGGCTCGTCTCGCCTGTGATTGACACGACTGTCGGGTTTGAAGAGATCGAGAAGGCCCTGGCGCGCATGGAAAGCCGGGATGTTTTTGGCAAGATCATCCTGCGCGTTCAACAGAACGCCTGAGATCCATGCTCCGGACATTCGGCCGCAGGCTCAAGACCCTCGAGCACTGGCTGACGGCGCAGGTGGCAATGGCCCTTCTTGCCATTTTGCGCGGCCTGCCACCCGATAAAGCGCTGAATTTCGCCGAGCGCATCGCGCGACACATCGGCCCATGGACCGGCCGCCATCGCGTGGCGACGGAAAACCTGCGCAAGGCCTATCCGGAAAAGACGGAAGACGAGATCGAGGCGATCGCGCGCGACATGTGGGCCAATATGGCGCGGCTTGCGGTCGAATATGTCTTCATCGACAAGCTATTCGACTTCGATCCCGAGGCTTCTCAGCCTGGTCGAGTGGAAGTCTCGGGCATCGATCTCTTCCTGCGCATCCGCGACGAGAAGAAGCCCCACATCATGTTCACCGCCCATATCGGCAATTTCGAGTTTCTGCCGATCGCGGCAGCCACCTACGGGCTTGACGTCACCTCCCTCTTCCGNCCGCCGAACAATCCCTTCATTGCGGACTATATTCACCGCACGCGGCAGTCGGCGATGGGTGGCCTNGTTCCCTCCCGCGCGGGCGCGGCGCTTCAGCTAGCCCGGATCCTGGAAAGCGGCGGCAATGTCGGCGCGCTGGTGGACCAGAAGTTCCGGCGGGGCGTAAGGACGACCTTCTTCAACCGGCCGTGCCTCACCAACCCGCTCGTGCCCAAACTCGCCAGGCAGTATGACTGCGACGTCTATCCTGCACGGTGCATCCGCTTGCCTGGCGGGCGCTACCGGCTCGAGATCATGGAAAAGCTGGAGCTGCCGCGCGATAAAGATGGCGCGGTCGATGTGACGCGCATGTCCCAGCTGCTCAATGATGTGGTGGAAGAGTGGGTCCGCGAGCATCCGGGCCAGTGGATGTGGTTCCACCGGCGCTGGGAGATGGGCTGAAACGCCTTCGCACTGCCTTAGGGCCGCTGCTTCGCTGAGCGCCTGAATCCCTGTNGCNCTGATGGGCAACCACCTTGCCAAGCGGGATGATCGGGGCTTGGATGGAGCCATGAATGAATCCCTGGCCCGAGCGGTTTCCGAACGCGTGGACGAACTCGTCGCGCTGACTGTTGACCTCATCCGCTTTCCCACGGTGAACCCGCCGGGCGAGGCCTACACACCCTGCGCCGAACATCTCGCATGCATTCTTGCCGCGCGCGGTTTCGAAACGCGTCTGATTCGCGGCGAGGGAGCGCCAGGCGACAGCGACCGCTATCCGCGCACCAATGTGGTTGCGCGGCGCGAGGGGCGTGCGCCGGGTCCCACTGTCCATTTCAATTCCCATATCGACGTGGTGGAGGCGGGCGAAGGCTGGTCCGTTGATCCCTTCGCGGGCGTGGTGCGGAATGGAAAGGTGTTCGGCCGCGGCGCCTGCGACATGAAGGGCGGGCTCGCCGCCTCCATCATAGCGGCCGATGCCTTCATGGCCGTCTATCCGGATTTTCACGGCGCGATCGAGATTTCCGGCACGGTGGATGAAGAATCGGGAGGCTTCGGAGGCGTAGCATATCTTGCGAGGAGCGGCTTCTTCTCCAAGCCCCGCGTGGATCACGTCATCATCCCAGAACCGCTCAACAAGGACCGCATCTGTCTTGGCCATCGCGGCGTGTGGTGGGCGGAGATCGAAACGCACGGTGCGATCGCCCATGGCTCCATGCCATTCCTAGGCGATTCGGCCATCCGCCATATGGCGGCCGTACTCTCCGCCTTCGAAGCTGAATTGTACCCCGCGCTTGACGCCAAGCGAACGGACATGCCTGTGGTGCCGGAAGGCGCCCGCCGCTCCACGCTGAACATCAATTCGATCCATGGCGGGCAGACGGAGGACTTCTTCCCCGGCCTGCCCTCCCCCAACGTGGCGGATTCCTGCCGCATCGTGATCGACCGCCGTTTCCTCATCGAGGAAAGCCTCGAAGAGGTGAAGGATGAGGTGATCGCCATTCTGGAGCGGCTGAAGCGAGAGAGACCGCGCTTCGATTACTCAATCCGCGATCTGATGGAAGTTCTGCCCACCATGACGGCGCGCGATGCGGCGGTTCCGCGCGCGCTAGCGAAGGCGGTGCGCGCCGTNTTCGGGCGCGAACCGGATTACGTGATCTCGCCCGGCACCTATGACCAGAAGCACATCGCCCGGTTGGGTCATCTCCATGATTGTGTGGCCTATGGACCCGGCATTCTGGACCTCGCACACAGACCGGATGAGTGGGTGGGGATCGAGGACATGGTGCAGTCGGCCACCGTCATGGCCATGGCGCTCGATACGCTGCTCAGGAAAGCGTAATTCTTTTCGCAAGTGCGAAAGGCGATTTACTCGCCGGCGATTTCACGCTTCAATCGGTGCGTCTCTGTCTCCGCCGGTTATGTGCGGGCGATCACTGGGGAGAAGCACATGAACGTTTTTGCATCCGCGCTCGGCGCTGCCGCAATCGTCCTTGCGAGCGCATCCGGCGCACTGAGCGCGCGCACCGACCTTGTCCTGGGCGTCGTGCTGGAGCCGCCGCATCTCGACCCGACGGCGGGAGCCGCCGCTGCCATTGACGAAATCGTCTATGCCAACATCTTCGAGGGCCTTACCCGGATCGGCCCCAAGGGCGAGGTGCTGCCCGCGCTGGCGGAAAGCTGGGAGGTCTCTGACGACGGGAAGACCTATACGTTCCATCTGCGCCAGAATGCGACCTTCCATGACGGCACGAGCTTCGACGCCGAGGANGTCAAGTTCAGCCTGGAGCGAGCGATGGCCGAGGATTCGACCAACGCGCAGAAGGTGCTGTTTTCGGCGATCGAGAGCGTCGAAGTCGTGGATGCGGCCACCGTGCGCGTGAGTCTCAAGCACCCGCAGGGCTCATTCCTCTACAATCTCGGCTGGGGCGATGCGGTGATCGTCGCCCCGGAATCGGCCGAGGGAAACAAGGAAAAACCCATCGGCACCGGCCCCTTCAAGTTCCAGAACTGGGCACGGGGCTCTTCCGTCACCATCGTGAAGAATCCGGACTATTGGGGTGAGCCGGTGGCGCTGGAGCGCGCCGAATTCCGCTTCATCCCGGATGCGGCAGCATCGGTGACGGCGCTTCTATCGGGAGACGTTCAGGCTTTTCCGAACATGCAGGCGGGCGACGCCCTGCCCCAGATCGAAGCCGATTCGCGCTTCAAAGTCGTCATTGGGGCGACCGAGGGCGAGACGATCCTCGCCATGAACAACGGCAAGGAACCGCTGAACGATCTCAAGGTCCGGCAGGCGATCTCCCACGCGCTGAACCGAGANGAGATCATTCTCGGCGCGTCCTCTGGCCACGGAGTGCCGATCGGCTCCCACTTTTCCCCTGCTAACGAGGCCTATGTGGACCTCACCGGCCTCTATCCGCACGACGTGGAGAAGGCCAAGCAGCTTCTGGCGGAGGCGGGATATCCTGACGGCTTTTCGGCTACGCTCAAGCTGCCGCCGCCCAACTATGCACGCCAAGGTGGGGAGATCATCGCCTCGCAGCTGCGCGAGATCGGCATCGAGCTTGAGATCATTCCCATGGAATGGGCGCAGTGGCTGGAGCAGGTCTTCACCAACAAGGACTATGACCTGACAATCATCTCCCATACCGAACCCAATGACATCAACATCTACGCGCGCGAGGACTACTACTTCAATTATCAGAACCCGGAGTTCAATGCGGTGATTGAGGAGCTGGAGCTCACCGCCGATCCCGCCAAGCGCAACGAGCTCTACGGCCAGGCGCAGCGGATCATCGCCGAGGACGCGGTGAACGGATTCCTGTTCCAGCTTCCCAAGATCGGCGTCTGGGATGCGAAGCTCGAGGGCCTGTGGGAAAACTCGCCCATCCAGGCCAATGACCTGACCAAGGTGCGCTGGACGGAATGAGCGACGCCGGGGCGGGAGCGCATCGATCACATGCGGCTGTTTCCCTGCCCCTGCGATGTCCCGTGAAACGTCGGCTTAGGACGGGCGACCAGTGCTGTCTGGCATGAACCTTGCCGGCCGAAGTCGGCCTTTCCGTCCGCTCCGGATCGACGCCGTGACAGAGAGCAGAAGCGGTCTCGCAAGGTGCGCCCCATGACAGCCTTTCTCGCCAAGCGACTGGCTGTGGGTCTGATCACGCTGCTTGCAGCTTCAGTGATCGTCTTTTCCGTTCTCGAGATTCTCCCCGGTGATCCCGCGCGCATCATGCTGGGCATGAACGCGAGTCCTGACGCGCTGGAGGCGCTGCGCATCGAGATGGGGCTCGACCGCCCGATCCTCGCCCGCTACCTGGATTGGCTGGCCGGCATGGCGACGGGCGATTTCGGCCGTTCCTACACCTATTCGTCTCCGGTGCTCGATCTCGTATGGGAACGACTGGCGGTATCCCTGCCGCTTGCCGTCTTTGCGCTCAGCCTTTCCACCCTGATTGCCATACCGGTCGGCGTCTTTTCTGCGTCTCGGCGCGGAAGCGCCGCTGACACCATCACGATGGGCGCGGCGCAAGTGGGCGTCGCCATCCCCAATTTCTGGTTCGCGCTCCTGCTCGTCTATGTCTTCTCCGTCGGCCTCAGGCTTTTGCCTGCGGGCGGCTTTCCCGGATGGGGCGAGAGCTGGGCGCAGCACTGGCAGGCATTCAAGGCGCTGATCCTGCCGGCTGTCGCCCTCGCCCTGCCGCAGGCGGCCATCCTCGCGCGCGTGACGCGCTCGGCCATGGTGGAGGTGCTGGGCGAGGACTATATCCGCACCGCCCGAGCGAAAGGCCTGCCGCGGACCAAGGTTCTGTGGCGGCATGCCCTGCGGAACGCCATGATACCCGTGCTTACCATCATGGGGCTACAATTAGCGTTCCTGCTGGCGGGCACCATCATCATCGAAAACGTCTTCTACCTGCCAGGCCTCGGGCGCCTGATCTTCCAGGCAATCAGCCAGCGCGACCTCATTGTCGTGGAAGGGGTGGTGATGCTGCTCGTCGCTAGCGTCATTCTCATTAATTTCGCTGTCGACATCTGCTACGCGATGGTCGACCCGAGACTGAGGGCGGGCCGATGAGCGCGGACATGTTCTTCATGCCCGCGCCGGAGCGCCACTTCATCCTTCTTAAGGCGCTCCAGAACCGCTCTTTTCTGATCGGCCTCGTCATCACCGCGGCCATCGCGCTGATGGCCCTCATTTCCTTCTTCTGGACGCCTTACGACATCACGCGGCTTCAGGTTGCAGCCCGCATGCAGGGGCTTTCGCTGAGCCATCCTTTCGGCACGGACCATCTTGGGCGCGACATCCTCTCCATGATCATGATCGGCGCGCGCAACTCCATCGCCGTTGCCCTCGTGGCGGTCGGCATCGGGTTCGGCATCGGCGTGCCGCTCGGGGCGCTGGCCGCGGCGCGGGGGGGCTGGATCGACGATGCGCTGATGCGCCTCAACGATGTCGTCTTTGCCTTCCCTGCCCTCATCTCGGCGGTGATGATCACGGCGGTCTTCGGGCCTGGCGCGGTCAATGCCATCATCGCCATCGGCATCTTCAACATCCCGGTCTTCGCGCGCGTGGCGCGCGCCGGGGCACTTTCGCTGTGGCCGCGGGAGTTCGTGCTCGCCGCGCGCGCAGCCGGCAAGGGGCGCGTNCTCATCACGCTGGAGCACATCCTGCCCAACATCATGAGCCTGCTTCTCGTTCAGGCAACNATCCAGTTCGCCCTCGGCGTGCTCGCGGAGGCGGGGTTGTCCTATCTGGGGCTCGGGGCGCAGCCGCCCATGCCTTCNTGGGGGCGCATGCTGTTCGACGCGCAGACGCGCATCGCGGTCGCGCCACATCTTGCCCTCTTCCCCGGCCTTGCCATCGTTATAACCGTGCTCGGCCTCAA